>OQVZ01000433.1_pt1 | contig 16048 bp, 12 predicted proteins | sample 1691571 | NCBI WGS metagenome assembly OQVZ01 (sample SAMN03418261, study PRJEB22391) | human gut metagenome | biome: human-gut; feature: organic feature; material: feces | host: Homo sapiens | place: Tanzania | collected 2013-01
AAAGAAGAAAATTTCATAAATATTATACCGAGTGCTTTTGAAGCATTATCAAAATATTCAACATCATCACCGACATTTTTATATAAATTCTTGCGAACAATATATTTATCCAGTTCTTTTGAAAATTCTATCGTTTTGTATTTACCGCTTTTTACGCTGTGCAAATTATGAGTTGCAAAATATCCGTTACCAACCGTTTCTTTAATATCCACATCTTCGCCCATAGCAGTTAAAACGGCTTTTTCAACCAAATCAATATCAAATATCATTCCAAGCAAATCCGGAATCATATTTCCGCCGGCGCGCGGCCCGATATCAATCGGCCAAACTTTATTATTTTTATCAACCACCAGTTCAACATTAACCGAACCGAATTTAATACCCAGGCAATCAATCATTCTTTGAAGAGTTTTGCAAACAGCCTGCTCATCTTCTTTACCAATAAGCAGCGGATAGCTTTTGCCCACGGGAACAAGAGGATTAACATTACTGTCCCTATGGCAATTCAGCAATCCCCAAACAATGATTTTGCCGTTATTAACAAAAACATCTCCGCCAATCAGATATTCGTGCTTTTTTTCAATAAATTCTTCAACGATAACACGGTGCCATCTTGAAAACGAAAAAGCAAAATCAAGGGCTTTATCGAAATCATCCCAAGAGCGCAGCACGGTGGCACCTTTTGAGCCGGAAGAATCGACCGGCTTAATAATAACAGGAAGTTCAAATTTATCAATATCTTTAAGCGCCGTGTTTTTATCTGCATATCCGATTGCAGTCGGTGTATTAAAGCCGTTATCGGCTAAAAATTTTCTGAATTTATCTTTATTGCAAAGCGTGTTTACCGACTCATAAGGATTACTCGGCAAGCCGAGTTTTTCGGCAACGTATGCCGCTGTGGGTGCCGCCGGATCCGAGGCATAGGCAAGAATGCCGCTCACCCTTTCCTTTTCGGCGATTTTAAGAATTGTTTCCTTATCCGTTGTGCTTTCAAGATAAAATTTATCGGCAACATATTGCCCGGGATTATCGGGCAGATAATCGCACAACACCGTGTAATATCCTAATTTTTTTGCCGTTTCAACGGCAATAACCTGCTGAGCGGAACCGCCGAGCAATAATATTTTTTTCATTTTACGCTACCTAAATAAATTACTTTTCTTTTTTCTTAACAAACACTTTTGAAAGAGCCCTTTTTAAATTGCCATGCAATGCAATTAAAACAAATCTTTCGATTTTTCGTGCGAACTGAATAATAGGTGTGTTATAGCCCATTACTCTGTTTCTTTTCTTTTCATATTCAACATCCGGCATAACATATTCCGAATGAATAATCGGCCCGCCAAGTTCATGAACGGGCATATTAAATACCTTTCTTATGCCCCTAGGCAACAATTTTAAGCTGTCTGCATGAGCCGAATCTTCGCTTGCGCCGATATTGCTTATCATATTGTATTTGGGAATAATCTGCAATCTGTTTTGCGCATACATATCAAATTCTATCCAAAATTCGGAACCTGCAACATGTCCCTCGTATTGATCACCTTTTGCATACGCATTTAATCGATTCCAGGCTATCGGATTATGCTTCGTTCTTTCTTTTAAAACATTCATTATGTAAGGGTCCGAACCGTAAGCGTAGTTATATCTTTCGTCAATAACGCGTTTCCAAGTTGCGATGCCCCAAATAGAGCCTTGCCTTGAAAAGAAATACGAAGATGTTACATTCTCGCACTTTTCTAATTGATTTACTCCGCATATACATTCGATTCTTTGATCGTCTTTATATTTTTCAAGCAGTTCGGCACAAAATTTAAAATATGAAACCGCCGGCACCTGATCGTCTTCCAAAAGGATACATCTGTCTGCATTGCTCCATATAAGTTTTCTCATTATCGGAGAAATACCATATAAACCTTTGTTTTCACTTTGATAGCATTTATATACCTTGCAATCCCAATCAAGCTCATCTTCAATCATTTTTCTGTTTTGAAGAATAGCTTTCCATTCTTTTTCATTTCTTCCGCCGTCGGATTGAATAAACAAAACGCTCGGCCGAGCCTGCCTAATAACATCCCACTGCTTTCTTTGGCATTCGGGCCTTATCCAAATATTTATCCTCACGGGAACATCAACTAAATATGGTTTCATACTTATTCACCTAACAATTCGCTTATTGCGGCGGCCGCATTTGATTCATAATAATCCCAAGTGTATTTTTTTGCGATATTATATGCCTTTAAGCCCATATCGGGAATTGATTTTTTGTTTTTAACAAACCAATTCATTGCATCAAACAGCTTAGCGGTATCCGAAGCGGGCACTATAAGCCCCTCATTTCCGTCTGTAATTAAATCGGTTATACCTGTGTTTTCGGAAACCACAACCGGCAAACCCGAAGCCATAGCTTCAATGCACACCTGCGCCAAGCCCTCGCCCAATGACGGAAGCACAAAAACATCAGCGCTTTTATATAACTCGGTTACAACATCCTGAGTTACAAATCCCTTAAAAGTGATATTTTCGGCATTTTTATATTTTTTAACAAGAACATCGTTTTCATCGTATTGACCCACCAAAATCAACTCGGCTTTATCTGAGTCGAGTTTTTCAAAGGCGGGCAAGAGATGCTGTATTCCTTTTCTGCGATTAACTCGGCCCACAAAAATAAATCTCACCTTTTGATTTTCACTGCCGAAATCCTTAAGCGTAAACCTTGAAGTATCAACTCCGTAAGGCACGATTTTAATTTTATTTGCATCGGTTCCGAAATCGGTTAAGCTTTTTTTAACAAATTCGGAGCCTGCCAAAAAGCCGTCTGCAAGCTTATATCTAATCGGTATTTTTACATCGGTGGATTGCCAGGTTGCAGCTTGCTCGATTCTGATATATTCATCGCCCGTTATTTTAATATCGTTCTCCAGCACCTTTTGCATATATTCATTTGTGGCAGTTGGAACATCAACTATAAATTTAATATTTGGGCATATTTTGTCTTTTAATTCAAAATGCTTTTCGGATAATCCGCCGTAAAACACAATTGCATCGGCATTATTTTTTGCCGCAAATTTAATTGTTTTCAAATAAACAAACTTATGAATATGTTTTTCAACAGCTATTGTGATTTTACTTTTAGGCAATATTCTATAAAGCAGGAGCAAAATCAAGCCTTCAAATTCGCAAAACTGGACCACATTTTCATCAAAAATTTCCGACTTGCGGCTCAGAAAACGTTTTTTATTATCACCTTTTAAAAAGCTGCCGAACAAATGAGTAAGCGAATGCTTTTTATCATACACGGTTGTTACATAATTCAGCAACATATTATCCTTTTTTAAAGCCTCTGCCAATCTGAAAGAATGTTGCTTTCCTGGATGAACCACTATAACCTTTTTGTTCATAAAATCACTTCCTTACAGCTTTGATTTTTGATAGAAATTCCATAATAACTTCATCTTTAAAAATCAGGCACAGCACTAAATAAACTGCGAATCCGATTGCCACCTGAATGATATTTGTTACAATCGACGCACTCAGATTTCTTGAAGCAATCCAAACAGTCGCCGCCATAATTATTGAAAAAAGCAAATATTTTATTGTCGATTTGCCCACGCCTTTTAACTTTACCTGGCGGCAAAGATACGCATACTGAATAATCGCACAAAGAAAGCTGCTTACAAGAGTTGCAACTGCCGCACCGTAAAGGCCGAATTTTGGTATCAGCAAAGCATTTGCGGCTATATTTCCTACACATGCACTTATTTGTGAAATCAGCAATATTTTAATTTGATTTGTTGCCGTAAAATATTGGCTTCCGGAAATACCCGTAAGAGTGTTACTGATAATAATGGGCGAAATAATAATAATTACCTTAACAGACGGTAAAAACTCATCGCCCAAATACCAGGGAATCAGCTTATTTGCAACAATCATCATGCCAAGCATCAGTGGGCACGCCAAAAACAAAGATACTTTAGCCGCTCTGCACAGTAAATCTTGCATTTTATTTTTTCTGCCTTGCGCAAATTCATTTGCGATTCTCGGCATCATTACCGTGCTTAGAACTGTTATGAAAGACAACGCAATATTAACAATTTTTTCCGCATAATCATATTGGGAAACCTGTGCTATAGGCTTTCCGAGCATTTCAAGCATAATCTTATCACACTGAAGATAAATTGTGCTTGCCACACCAGGAAGAAAAAGCAACACAGAATTATAAAAATCCTTTTTTATGCCTTTAAAAACAAATTTCGGTTTTCCAACATACCTTTTAAGCTGTGTATAAGCCAGTAGATTTGCAAAAAGTATCGAACCGCCTTGAATGAAAATATACAGCCCCATATCATTTGCGTCTCTTACAAATATAAAAATCATTGCCGTGGCAAACAACTTTAAAAATATATTTTTTAAAACTGCCCATTTCATATCCTCAACGCCAACAAAAAGCCATGTGCAGTCAACAAAATAGCCAAGCATATATGTGTAATACAATATAAACGGCACAGTATATTTATTTATTACGACCACGGTTACCGCAAAAATCACAGTGCCGATAATCATTACAATAAATCTGCAAGTCATTATGCGCCAAAAAGTGTCGTTTAATTTTTGGCGATCATCTCTGACATAAGCAATTTGCCTGTTTCCATATGTATAAAAACCAAGCATTACAAATGTTGTAATCATTGCCGTTACCGAATTTACATAGCTGTAAATTCCCGTACCGTCTGCCCCGATTACCCTAACAACATACGGTGCCGTAATCAGCGGTACAATCAAAGCAATCAGTTGATATATAAGATTGTAAATATAGTTTTCAGCTATTTTATTCAATTTTAATCTTCCTTTACCTGAACAAGAATTTGATAATTACCACTGGCAATATTGAAAAAACAAGATACCAAAAATTACTCGGAGTGTATCCTCTTATTATAAGCTGCAAATTTGCACCCAATAAAACCGAATACAAAATAATATCCAAAGCATTTTCGCTGTAAAAATAACGTTTTTTGACTCTTCTTGCATAAATACCGTAAATGCACATAAAAACAATTACGCCGATTGTGCCGAATGCATAATAGTATTCACCGATATTCGGATAAGCCTGTCCCGTATCAACCAATGCTTTGCCAACGATATATTCAAGGCCGGCTCCGGCCTTTGTGGATATCTTTTCCGGCCATATGGCTCTTGGAATAATCATTGCCAATGTGCCAAGAAACATTTGTCTGCCATGAACATACGGATATACCGAAGGTATTTTATCCGTCATTGCATAGTAATTATTATAAATTCGGAAGTTATCCCAAATTGCATCATCAAAAGCGTCTTTAATATTTTCGGTATTAAACTGTGAAAAATCAACACCGCTTCCGGCGCGAATGGCAGATCTGAAAATCGTCATAAAAACAATAACAAGTATTATTGCCAGCCCGGCAAGCAAAACCATTTTCATTTTAGGCCTTCTTTTTGATTTAATATAGTAATAAGCTAAAAAAGTAATGGCTATTGCAATAATAAAAAAGCGGAATCCACGCGTCATTTGCAATGAAAACATAATTAAAAACAATATACATTTCATTATTTTTACATTGCCGAATTCCCAATACAGCAATGTTGCCGCAGGCAAGCAATATGAAAACATTGATATGAAACCTATTGGAGTGGTTGTTTTTTCTGAAACGCCACCACTTCCGAGCAAGCCAAATGTAAGCGAATATAAAATACTGTTTCCGCTGACATGAGTCACATAATAAATATTTGCTGCAAACGAAAAGAAATAAATAATCAGTGATAAATACAAAATTTTATTTCTATTTTCTGCATAATCGTTTATATAACAATAATCATTAGCTTGCTGAAGTTTTCTTGATCGGTTGCCCCAAACAAACGATTTTTCGTAAAACACATAGAATCCGATAAACCCTGCAAATGCAATGAGTGTTGCTTTTATTCCGTATTTAAATAAATTGTAACCATACCAAGTATATTGACCGATGCTAAGATCATATATCGGCGTAAAGAAATACATCAATATATACAATCCGCCGATAATAACTATCGGTTCAAACATGTCCAAATCTTTCTTAATATATAACCTTAGCAATAGGCTTACGGAAACAGTCAGACAAACCGCATCCACAACATAATTATAAATATACACTTTTTCGGAATTATTAAATACTCCGATAGTTAAAAGAAGTATCAAAAAAGTAACAGCTGTAATTGCCATTATCGTTTTATTTATTTTTTTTCTGCTTTTAAACATACCAAAACCTGTTACCCTTTATATAAAATTCAACAGAAATACAAACGCAAATACTCTGTCGCAAAATGCTCGATATCCAAATTCATGTGTTCGTTTTTAACACTGTTTGAGGTGCACAAAAGCCTTATTGCGGCAGCAGTTTTTTCCACATCACCTTTCGGAACCACTACGCCGTATAACCTTGCACTTTCAACGCTTCCGCCCGTTTCAAAAGTAACAACCGGCGTTCCACAGGCGATAGCCTCAAGGTTGGTTGTGGGATAATTTTCTTCCAAAGTGGGATTCACAAAAACATCTGCAGCGGTGTAAAGCTCTGCCAATTCCCTCATATTTTGAGTTCTTGCGATTCCGATTATTTCTTCGGGCAGTTCACTTATCTGCTTTGAAGTTAACCCAACCAAAATAATTTGAAATTTATCATCAAGAATCTTTGAAAGACTAAGGAATGTTTCAAAACCCTTACGCCTGTCCCAAACAGAAGCAACACCCAAAACGATTTTTTTATTTTGGCAGCCGAGCTTTTCAATTACGCTGCTCCGAGTAGGCTTAAACACATTTGTATCAATACCGTTGTTAACAACCTTAACGAGATATTCCTTTAAATAAGACTGCGAAACCAAGTTTGCCAGCCATTTTGAAGGCGTAACAATCGTTAAATTTTTAATGCCCGTGAACAATTCTTTTTTTATGGAATAATTTTTTTTAGATCCATCAACAAACTCGCTTGCGGGATAGCTATGCTTTTGAGGGCAATTTTCACATTGGATTTTCCATTTTTGGCAATCGACATAGTCAAAATATGTACAATGCCCCGTAAAAGGCCAGCAATCATGCATCGTCCAAATAATTCGCTTATTGCATGTTTTAAGATAAGTAAATAATATCTCGATATTTATGTAATACCCATGCAAGTTATGCAAGTGTATTATGTCAGGGTCATATTCCTTTACCCACTCAATAAATTTTATTGTTGCCAACTTACTCCCAAATCCTGCGCCGTCAAAAAGTCTTGCTTTTAATCCGTGAATTTTAACATCTAAATCCGAACCAATTCTTACGGCATACTTTTGAAATTGTTTTGGAACATTTTCCCTTCCATATGCAATTTTCACTTCATGTCCTTGCGTTTCCAATGCAGTGGCAAGATCTGTGCAAATTCTGCCTGTACTACGAATACCACATACAACATTGATTAGTAAGACTTTCATATTTGTATCACCTTTTAGAGTTCGTTTTCAAGTTTATCCACAAAAACGTTTTTTTGAAAATTATCCGAATAATATCTTCTTGATTTTTTCTTTTCTTCGTTTTTTGTTAAAATTATTACTGTAATATCCTTTTCCATACTTCACCACAATTAAATATTGTTTATTAAACTATATAAAATAATTATCTATTTCTTTAAGCAGCTTTTTTTTATCAAAATTTTTTTCAAAATAATCTCTGCTGTTTTGCTTCATCTCTAACAAATTTTGATTCATCATTTTTTTTATTTGCGAACTCAATTCGAAAGTATTTCCTATTTCACAACAAATACCACATTGAGCCTCTTTTATTATCCTTTCAGTTTCGCCTTGTGCTGATGCAATTATAGGCATTGCACAAGCCATATAACTTTGAAGTTTTGCAGGTATTGTTTTAGCCCAAAGTTGGTCATTGCTAAAAGAAACAAATGCGGCATCACACGAGCATAAAAGTTCCGGTATATTTTCAATCGGTTGCCTTGGTATCATTACAAATTTGTCTTCAACCGACATCTTTTTTATACTATCAGTAAATTCTTCCAAATATCTACCATCACCAACAATAACAAATTTAACATTATCTTCTTTCAATAATTTGGCTGTACTCGGAAGTATTTCTAAACCTTGAGCCGTTCCAATATTTCCGGTGAAAATTATTTTAAAACTATCATCATCAGGAATCAATGATGATTTTATTTTATCCTGTGGTACAAATATTTCTTCGGCATACTGAGGCCAATAATGAACCTTTTCTTTAGTAACATTTATTTTTCTATTGCAGATAGCATCAACAAAACTCGGACTTGTAGCAAATATTTGATCTGTATTTTTATAAATGTAATCCACCATTTTATTGATTGGCTTGATGATTAACGGATTAGAAATACCTGTTACAGTCATAACATTTTCCGGCCACAAATCCTGAACATATAAATAATGTGGTATATGCAAATGTTTTGAAAAGCTAATTCCAACAAGTACTTGTGTCATTGGAGAAACTTCAAAAGAAAAAACATAATCTGCTTTTATGTTTTTTAATCCACCCACAACAATTCCATTAATCATAAACGATATATAATTCATTATCATTCCAATAGAATTTGTACCACGAGGAATTAGTGGTATTCGAAAAATTTCAATGCCATTCCATATTTCATGATTGTTTTTAAACAATCCATATCCATCGAATATTTTACCCATTGGATAATTAGGGATTCCCGTGATAACGGTAACTTTATATCCTTGTTTCACCCATTCTTTACATATATCATTTATTCTAAACGTTTCCGGATAAAAATATTGACTAACAACCAATATATGCTTTTGGCGGCATCCATCAGCATCCGAAACGCTTTTTTCAGTTCTATTTATACTTTCTTCTAATGTGTATTTCTGATAATTTATTCCTGGATAAATTGACAAGCTTTGTTTATATATACTATTACCAAAGGCTTTGTTTACTAAGCCGCCAATTTTTCCTGGAACTTTGCTACCGATTTTCACCGCAATTTTCATGAAACCTCCAAGCAATATGATTTTTTTACCATACACATCACTAATTTTTTCCACCATTTTGCTCGTTGTTGTATATTCCGAATTTTGAGGCATAAGCACTACTGAATTCGAAGCAAAATTCTTGATTAAGATTATTTGACATAAGAATTCGCATAAATTTTCAATGTATAACATTGATCTTTTGTTATTAACGCTCGGAAACACTGGAAGTTTCTTTGAGAAATTTGCTAAAATCGGATAATTTCCTTTGCTTCCTTTGCCATAAATCATCGGTGGTCTTATAACCAATACCTTAAAGTTATCACTTGCCAAATTTCTTACAGCAACATCAGCCTGTAATTTTGAATTTCCATAAAAATTAGCAGGTTTAGGAACTGTGTTCTCATCAATCACTTTAAACTTTCCATACGGTGTTGAATCGCCATAAACAATCATTGAAGACATAAATATAAACTCTTTTACGCCTTCTTTTTTTGCTTTTTTGCAAACTTCTATTGCAAGATCGGTATTAACTTTATAATACTTACTAATTGTTTCTTGGTCAACATTTCCAACATCAGCATGAGCTATTCCGGCTACATGATATACAATATCATATTTGGAAAAATCATTTTTTGCCCAATTACTATCAAGCATATCAAGAATATCGATATTAATTGTCGGGTAGTTTTTTTCTGCATAATCTTTGAAATAATTTCCAATATATGAACCGGCACCCGTTATTAATACACTTTTTTTCTGAGTATTATCAACTTCTACCTTTTCTCCGAATCCTATTTGCCCTACAATTTCATCATCTGTTTTTTCAACAGTATGGCAATTAACAAGTTCTTTTTTAAGTTCTCCCGTTCCGCCTTCAACTACGCCTTCTGTTTTAACGACTGAAAGAACAGAATCTAAAAAACATTTCACATCAAATGCAAAACTTAAATTTTTAACATACTCACCGTCAAGCCTTGCTTTTTCTTCTATTTCAAGTTCGTCACGACCGTTAATCTGTGCCAAACCTGTCAAACCCGGTTTAACATCATTTGCACCGTACTTATCTCTCTCGGCAGTAAGCAAATCTTGGTTCCACAAACCCGGTCTCGGACCGATTACTGACATATTACCAACAAAAATATCCCATATTTGAGGAAGTTCATCAAGGCTGTGTGCTCTAATAAATTTGCCTACTTTTGTTATGTACTGCTCAGGATTTTCAAGCTGATGAGTAGGCACATCGTGAGGAGTATCAAGACGCATACTTCTAAACTTGTGAAGTTTGAAATACTGCTTATTTTGACCCATTCTTTTTTGAGTGAACAAAACAGGACCCGGGTCCTCAACTTTAATGGCAAGTGCAATAGCGCCCATAACCGGTGACAATGCAACCAAGCCGCCAAAGGACAAAACTACATCCATTCCTCTTTTTATGTACTTTTCATAAAAATTTGGAGAATAGTTTGAATTTTCGACAGCCTCAAGATGACCTTTTACACCGTCAGCATTTTCCTTATCGTTTTCATCAGATACAAAAACAACCCTTTTGCCCTCAAGCTGATTTTTCTGTTCAGGCTCATTTTCATAAACCGAATCGGCTTTTTTATTCTTCGCAGCAGCAGTTAATCCAACAAATGCACTTCCGATTAACACTGCCGAAGTTCCTAATATTTTGCCTAATTTCTTTTCAAAAAAAGACATCTAATATCCTCCAAAACTTAAATAGCTCTAATTATATTCATTTCCACTGATTCTTCTGCGGTCTTATTAACTTCTTCAGGGCGTTTGAAAGTCGGGACAACCGAACGTAGTGCTTCTCTTGCAAGGTTATCGTCTTTTGATTCAACTGCATTTTTAAGCACCGAGAGTTTATGCTCTGCTTCGTCGTAAGAAATCGGTTTTTCCCTTTCAACAAAAATCAAATCGTTATCTGTTGTATCGAGTTCTTCCGTTCTGACTAACAATTCCTCATAAAGTTTTTCACCCGGACGAAGACCGGTTTCAATAATTTCAATATTATGCGCACCCGAAAGATTTATCATATTCTTAGCAAGGTCATAAATCTTAATCGGCTGACCCATATCGAGAACAAAAATTTCACCATTTTTAGCCATTGCACCGGACTGAAGCACAAGCTGTGAAGCCTCGGGAATAGTCATAAAGTAGCGAATGATTCTCTTATCCGTAAGCGTTACAGGACCGCCTGCTGCAATTTGCCTTTTAAAAAGCGGAATTACTGAACCTGCCGAGCCGAGAACATTGCCGAATCTTGTGCACGAGCACTTAACCTTGCCCCTTGTGCTGTAGCTTTGAACTATCATTTCGCACATACGCTTGGTTGCGCCCATAACATTTGTCGGGTTGACGGCCTTATCGGTTGAAACCATCATAAATCTTTCAACGCCGTATTCTTCGCAAAGTTCAAGAACTTTTTTAGTGCCGAACACATTATTTTTAATCGCCTCAACGCAGTTATGCTCCATAAGCGGAACATGCTTATGCGCAGCGGCATTAATAACTATTTGCGGGCGATACTTTTCAAACACAACGCTCATTGCGTCTTTGTCGGTAATCGATGCAATTTCAACTTCTAAATTAAAATCTTTACCGTATTTAAACTTCAATTCTTGCTGAACATCGTAAACACCGTTTTCATAAATATCTAAAATGATAATTTGCTTAGGGTTCATTTTAGCAAGCTGACGACAAAGCTCACTGCCTATTGAACCTCCGCCGCCCGTAATAAGAATAACTTTGTTTGAATAATAAGCAAATGTCTTTTCATCAAAAACATCAATCTGCTTTCTGAAAAGCAAATCTTCAATATCAAACTCACGAAGTTGACGCTTTTGACCGGCAGTTTGAAACGACGGGTAATCATAAATTTTCAGTTTGCAACCTGATTTTTTGTAATATTCGTAGAGTTCTTTTGTATTTTTTGCTGATTCAGGCAAAGCAAAAATAATTTCTTTAACACTATGCTGTTTTAAAACTTCAAGAGTGTTATCCTCTTCCTTATACACAGGAATACCATAAATCTCTCTGCCTACTTTTTCGTTATTTGTATCAAAAAAGCACATTGGTATGTATGAAGAATTTTTGTTTGTAAGAAGTTCCTCCGCAAGGCTTACACCGACATTGCCCGCACCTACGATAGCTACATAAATTTTATGGGAATTGTCATCTTTTTTAACATTAACGCCGAGCGCAAACATCCTGAGAAGCGCTCTCAATATTTTGCCCTTGGCATTCAATTCGTTCCCGTATTTAAAGCAGTAGCGATATGACATCCTCATACCAAGCACAACCAAAGTATCAAATGCAGTTAACGCAACCAATTTTGAAATGGAAAAACGCTGAAAATTAAATAAACCGCTGCCGACATATTCAAAACCGATATAAATGCACATACTCAGCATATCGGAAAATAGCAATTTCATATATCCCTGTATGCCGCCGTATCTCCAAATTTGGTTATATATTTTGAAAAAAATTCTGCAAACGAACACAAAAATATAACCTGAGCAAAAGTTTATAACAATATCCCTCATGCTCATAAGCCAAAGGTTGTCGTTAAGCAAAAACAGCAAACCAAATATAAGCAAATATATAATTGTATCATAAAAAACAAGTGTCCACTTAATGTTAAATATCTGTTTTATCTTTTCCCTCATATATATTCTCCACATTCAGCAAACAATAAAAAAAGACTTTTTGACACGGGATATCGGTTGCGTTTTTGACGCAACTATTTCAAGCATCTAAAGTCTTTAAAGCAAAAATAAACTTTTACTGCATAAAATTCAACAAATTTATGCTCACTCACAATGATGCAATCAAAAGAATGCATCAATTTATACCCCAATATTATTACACTATTTGTTAAAAGATTATAATTTATATAATTTATATTGATTATATAGTATGTACAAACGAGTGTCAACAGAATTTTATTATTTTCGACACATTTATGTAACAATTTGTCGTGTTTTTTGCAAACTGTACTATATCAAAAACGATTTTAGTTTGATTTTTTAATCATTTTCGTCATATATAACAAAACAGCCACCGAAGTGACTGTTTTACTGCTTTTAATTACATTTTGAGGTTAATATACTTCGGTACATTTTCACAAATTCCGGCATTATCTAAAATTGCAGTTATAATAGAAATTGGACTGTTTGCAGAATCACCTTCGTTTTTGCAGTAACATTTAGTTGCAATATAATACGCAAGCGTATCTTTTGTGCATTTATCAGTTCCTATTTTACAAAAACAACTTCCTTTTATAACTTTCCCGCCATTTTGTTTAATAAAATCAACTATACCGTCAAACCACACTAACGGCACTCTTTTCTCGTGCAAGGCAGTTTCACTATAAAAGTATGTACCGTCAACAGACAAATACACCTCATGCTCATTACCTCTTAATTCAGTAACAACCATTTTATTACCGTTTGCCTTGTACAATTCCTTTAATCTTTCGCTTACTTTTTCACTCATTTTAGTTCTCCTTTGTTAAATTTAATAATGTTTTTAATAAGTTTTTCTATCGAACCTGAATTTGCGACATAAATTTCGTAAATACCGGTGCTTGAATTGATTATGATTTTACGCTCAACAGATTTACAAGTAATAATGCCGTTTAAATTAACGCTCACGCAACAGCCGTCACCGTTAAATATCACTCTTTGATTTGTAATAATTATTTCGCCCTTATACCTATTCGTTTTGTTATAAGTCCACGGAACAGTTGTTGAACATCTGTCGTTTTTGCCGTCTGAAATATTTCGATAATAGGTAACTTCTTTATATGTAAAATACTTTGCGTTGTCGACAAAATAACATACTTCGCCAACATTATAATTGAGGTCGTATTCAAATATCGGGATAGCGCCTTTGTCAATCTCAGCCATAACATCAGCCGAAACTTTGCTTTTAACTTTTTCCTGTTTCTTTGCATTTTTCTTAGATATTATTACAAATATAAGAATTAATATCAATGCAAAAATGGCGGTTAATACATTCATTTTATCAACTTCTCATATTTATCGTAAACCGACAAAAGTTTTGCGGTTGCCATATCTTTAGTTTTCAAATATTCAATATGCAAACCTGTTGCTTTAAGCGCTTTTTGCAAGCCGTCAAAGCCATACTCGTTATGAATTAAACCAAGGCACAAATCAAGTGAATCTGCACTCAGAAGTCTGTTAAACTCTTCGCCTTTGAGCATTTGAGTTATTGAGTAAATGTTCATTTTGGCGGTGTTGAAATTCATACCTGTTTGGTCTGCTACTTCCTTTGCAAGTTCATTAGTATCTAAATACTCATTATTGTATGCCTGCTTTGCTTTTTCGTAGCAAAGTTTTGTCATTTCAGGTGTAACCTTAACATTACGCTTTGGCTGATCTTCGGCTTGAATGTTTGTGCTTTTTATGTTTCCTTTGAGTTCTTCCACTTCTTCTTCAAGCTTTTGAACTCTTGACATTAGCTCTAATATAATTGTTTCGTATTGCATAGAAATTTTCCTTTCAATCATTTATTTCATATTTATGTTAGCATAAATGCAATTTATTGTCAATATAAATTTTGAATAAATTGCAAATAAATCATAATAAATGTGCTTACAATTAAGTTAAAATAATAACGCCCATAAATGATGAGCGTTAATTTGAATTAATTTATATCCAATAACTGCTTTTAAATTGTTTTCAGCCTCTTTAGATATCTTTACTGTTTTTATATTACAACATACATCAATAATAGCAATACGATTTAATTTGTTATAAAACTTGAAAAATGAGTAAACTATAGTATAACCAAATTAACATAAATGACAATAACGGTAAAAAATATTAAACGAGGTGATATTTTGGAAATCAGTCGGCTTTTTGCGTTTAATAAAATTAAAATACAATATCCTCCAAAAAAATAACCAAAAATAGAAACGAAAGGGAATGGTTTTATTTACACAATAGAGGAATTAGAGCAATTTAAAAATGTGAACATTGACGATTTGGCAAGTGAAAATTTGGCTGATATCAGCGGTATGGATATTGATACAAAAGAGCCGATTGAAAAGAGATGCGAAAAGTATTTTAACACGGTCAAAAACCCATATGCTTTTCGTGTCGGCAAGGTCGGTGTCAAGGTGAATTTTGTCGGCAGTAACGATTTTGCGGACTCGCTTGCAAATTTGGCAAGCATAAATTAACAGGAATTGGAGGTTGAACAAGGTAGTGCGATATGTTAAAATCAAGGCGTGCAGAGTGCATATCGTCAAATTCTCGGAGGATATGCAATGAAAAAATATGATGAATTTTTAAAAGAAAATAAAGCTAAAAAAATTTGGAATGCCGCCGTTTATGTTCGACTTTCCAAAGAGGACGGAGATAAGATTGAAAGCGACTCAATCACTTCGCAAAGAGATATTTTGAGCGAATATGTCAATCATAAAGACGACATTAAAATTTCCGATTTTTATATTGATGACGGATGGTCGGGTGCTAACTTTGAGCGACCTGCATTCAGCCATATGATGAGCGATATTTACGCTAAAAAAGTCGACTGCGTGATAGTAAAAGACCTTTCTCGTTTTGGCAGAAATTATGCCGATTCAAGCCGATATATTGACGATATTTTTGTTGAGCTGAATATCCGATTTATCGCCTTAAACAGCGGTGTTGACACAATTTCGGAGCACACTAACCCTGCCACTCAGTGCATTAATGTAGGTATCCAAAATGTCATTAACGAAAGCTACATTGCCAACACTTCCGTCAGCATTCGTGGGGCGCTTGACATAAACCGAAAGCAGGGCAAATTTATCGGTTCTTTTGCCACTTACGGCTATTTGAAAGACCCTGACGACTACCATAAATTGGTAGTTGATGAAGATGCTGCAGAAGTTGTAAGGACGATTTTTAAGTGGTTCATTGAGGGCAAAAGCGTTATAAGAATTACAAAAAATCTCAACGCTCTGGGCATACCGAACCCGAGCGAATACAAGCGTCAAAAAGGCTTTAACTACAAGCAT
>OQVZ01000437.1_pt1 | contig 16014 bp, 7 predicted proteins | sample 1691571 | NCBI WGS metagenome assembly OQVZ01 (sample SAMN03418261, study PRJEB22391) | human gut metagenome | biome: human-gut; feature: organic feature; material: feces | host: Homo sapiens | place: Tanzania | collected 2013-01
GCACAGATAAATCCAAGCACCAGTGCAACCGGAATCCATATCATTCCAAGTGGTTTTTTTGGAAGATTGGAATTGTCGTAAGGGCGGTCTTCTCTCGCCTGTGTGATAAATGCATCGCACTGGTCGATATAAATTTCAAATGCTTTCTCATACTCGCCATCTGAAAGTGAACTCTTAAACTGCTCTGCTATGTAATCGCATCCTGCATCTGTAAATGCAGTAATTCCGTATCCATGTGTTGAAAGTGCCCAGTCTCTGTCTTCCATACTGATTAAAAATAAAATTCCATCTTTTTCTTCGCCATATCCATAACCATAATAGTCAAAGAAATCATCTGCGTACTCCGTCGCTGTTGCGCCTTCAAGACTATCTACTGTCAGGATTACAATATCAAACTTCTGACGCTCACTTACTTCATCCAGCTTTGTCAAAATATTCTGTGCTTCTCCCTCGCTTAATAGTCCTGCTGAATCAGTCAGGCGTTCGTACTCCCCTGAAAATCCGCTGTCATCTGATGCATTTGACGCCCAGACTCCCACCGTGGAAAGAACCAAAAGAAGTATGGTTAAAAAAACTGCAAAAATTCGTTTCTTCATTTTTCCGCCCTCCCTCTATAACACGCCAAACAACCAAAACAGCCAGATAATGCCATAACTCAAAGCTCCAAATATCACTGTAAGCAATGCGGTCCATCTTCCTGCTGCTGCCTTATCCACCGGAAGGTTTCCAACAAATTTTCCAGTCTGTCCATTCATCGCAAAAAGATATTTTTCTCCCTTCCAGGTCGTATTTAAAATCCAAACCGGATACAGCGCATACTTTGCTTTTCCATTTTGCAACTGTATACTGCTGTTTTCGGCAATCACAGACGAATAACCTTTGACCGTAGACGCAAATGCTTTTTCTGTCGATTTTTTTACTCTCTTATTTGCTCTTCCGACACTTTCTTCCTCACTTACATCATATTTATCTGCCAGATATCCTGCCAGATACGGCATCTGGAATTTTACCGCTTCTTTAAAATCAAACGGTTCTATCGATTCCATCAAATCATCCGGCATCTTAGAGGAACCATCTACCGGAATTCGTTCAAACCCAACGGTTCCGCCCCTGTGAATCATATAATGTTTTGTTTCGGTGTAATCGTATTCGCTATCACTCCAGCTTCTCACTTTCGTTGCACGATATCGGATATGTGCCTCTGCATCTGTATCAAACAGCCAGAAAGGAACGTAAATGCCCTTGATCTCATCAATATGGTTCTGATCCTTAAAGACCTTCGGAAGGAGCCGTTTTCCTCTCAGATGACGCATCAGACCAGCCTTTGCCGCTTTTTTATCTAACTTAAACGGAATCACATAATCCGGTTTCAAATTTCCCCCAAACTGTCCGGTCATCACAATCGGATTATTACAGTATGGGCAGGATGTTGCAGCAGTATTTGCATCGGCAACAATTTCTCCGCCACAGGATTTGCAGGTGTAAACTCTAAGCCCTTCTGCTTCACCCTCCTGCCATTCACTTCCGGCAGAGGTTTCCCATGTCATATCGTCAGACTGTTCATTTTGAAGTTCTTTTTCATAGCCCTGTAAAGTTTCCATTTCAAATTCAGTATCGCAGTATGGACATTTCATTTTTTGAAGTTTGCTGTTAAACTCAATTGCGCCTCCACAACACGGACACTTATATTCCTGTAAATTTCCCATGCAGTTTCCCCCTCTCTTTTCTTATGATGTAATAACTTTCATTTACTTATACTTTAGAAATTCTGACACAATCATCAAAAAATTTTTCACAAAGTAAACTACTCGGCTACAAATAAACGAGCTTCTTGTTTAAATATCAAAAGAGCCTAAACTATATTTTTTACTGAACATCATTCTCATCAAAAGGGTCTCCACATTCCGGACAAAATTTAGGTGGATTCTTCGGGTCTTCCGGCTGCCAGCCGCATTTATCACAGCGATATAACGGTGCACCCGATGGTTTCTTTGCTCCACAGTTCTGGCAGAATTTTCCCTGATTTACTGTTCCACAACTACAGGTCCATCCATCCTCTAATGGTTTAGGTGAGCCACATTCCGGGCAGAACTTTCCGGTTGCCATCGCTCCACATTTACATTTCCATCTTCCTGCCTGAATTGGTTCCGGTTTCTTTGCTCCACATTCGGTACAGAATTTTCCGGTTACAACTGCTCCGCATGCACATTTCCAACTATCCTGAGACTGCTGCCCGGATTGATTCTGTGCTGTCTGCTGCTCGGTCTGCTGCATTTGCTGCATCTGCTGCTGTGCCTGTTGCTGCTGAACTCCCTGATTATAAAAGCTCTGCGCTGCGCCAAAGCCTGCACCTGCTCCACCTGCATTCATCGACATGCCCATCCCGACAAATCCATTCATTGCCCCATTTGGATTAGAAGCTGCATTTTCCATTGCATTTGCAGTTGCATCTGTCATACGTCCTGCCATCATAAATGGATTACTGCCAAATGTTGCTGCGTCCTCCATCTGGTTGATTTTCTTCATATCCTCTTCAGTGAGTGTAATTGGATTTAAGGCAATCGCCTGTACTTCAATTCCTCTTCGTTCTGTCCATTCTATCTTTAATGCACGATTCATGGCATCTTTTAATTCTTTTGTATGTGCCGGAATCTGTGCCGGACGAAGCTCTAATTCGGAAAGTGCTGCAAATGCCGGCTGCAGGGCATCGATAAATTCTGTCTTTAACTGATTGTCAATCTCTTCTCTGGTATACTCGCGCTCTACATTTCCACAAACCTGTGTATAGAATAACAATGGGTCAATCATCTTATAAGAATACACACCATTACAGCGCACCTGAACAGTTCTTCTCATATTGATATCTTTATTTACCACATCAAACATGAATGGATTCGGTGTTCCAAACTTGTTATCCATGATTTCTTTGGTATTAAAGTAATAAACCCTCTGGTCTTTTCCGGTATCTCCGCCAAATGTAAATCGTTTGCCGATTGTCTTAAATGTCTCTTTAATCCCATCACCCAGTTTTCCTGTAAAAATACTTGGTTCAGTTGAACGATCGTAAACAAATTCTCCAGGTTCTGCGCAGACTTCAACAATTTTTCCCTGCTCGACAATAATCATACACTGACCGTCTGCAACTGCAATTCCGCTTCCATTTGAGATAATATTATCACTGCCCTTTGTGTTAGAGGAACGTTTGCCAACGCGTTTCTGTCCCTTAGTTACCAAAATATCCTTATCCAGCGCTTCGCAATAGAAAAACTCTTTCCATTGATCCGCCAATACTCCATTTATCGCTCCAACTCCTGCTTTAATAAGACCCATAATAATACCTTCCTTTCTGCTGATTTCGCACAAATTTGTTTTTTTACATATATATTCGTAATTTTATTATATCAGTTTATCAAATTTTGTACACTAGCCATATAGCTAAAACTCGCAGTAAAAATGCATTATTTTTTTAGACTTTTTAGTCCGTGATATGGTAGGTTTTATCAAATTCTGTTCGTTTAACAAAATTAAACTCCACATCCATAATTTCACCGTTCTCTGTATATGTAATTCCGTAAAATACAATTACAGCATCTTTTGCGGCAGTCTCTGTTGTTCCCCAACTTTACCATCGTAAACATGCTCTGCTATTATCGCGCCTTCTTTAGCTGTTGGAATTTCCCCATTCGAATCTAACAGTTTAACTGGATTATTAAAACAATAAGCATATGGAGAAACGTAAAACATCTTTTCTGCTAACATATCTATAGAATGCCACCTACCCACGACCGGATCATACCATCTTGCTTCATGATCCTGCATGTTCCAGCCGTACATAGTATCAAGTTCCTTGCCTATGTACTTGTAGTTGTTTCGGCTCACGCCACAGCGGTCGCCCATCAGAGCACCGAATGGGTAATAATGGTTTACTTCCTCGATGTTGCCGTTACCGTCCACTACAAGACGGTTGCTGCCAAGATGGTCCTTTACATAGAAATGCATTACTATTCCATTGTCGTCATCCACACTTGCGTAGCCGCCGTCGAAGAGGATGGCGTGAAGTAATAGTTTGTTACATAATGAAAATAGGCTACGACTGTTCTGTGTCGTAGCCTATTTTTTATAGGAAATACCCATAGCAACAAAAGTTCGTTAAAATTTGAGTATATGGCTACGCAGCCTTAGGCTGCCAGCCATATACTCAAATTTTAACGAACTTTTGAATTCAGTATTTTGCCACATATTCTTTCCAAGTCTCAGGATATGATTTTTTTATCATTTCTAATACCGTCTCTGGAATTTTAGATTTCCTTTTTTGATAATTAATGCCATGCTCACTGAATTTATTTATTATCGCTTTTTTCATTAGATACTCTTTTGAATCAAGTGTATAAGTTAAGTACAGCAATAAATCAACAGGAAAAAATGGATTTTTCGAATCAATTTCGGATGTTCCAAACTCATAATAATAATATGGTTCTGTAATACTGGCATTTTTTGATACAATCAAATAATATGCACTCTGGATATCTTCTGAACGTAAAGCTTCTATTGCCGCTGTCGTTCCCAATGGAGTTTTAGTATCTACTTTTGCGCCATATTCAACAAGTGTTTTAACTAAGTTATAACCAGAAGAATATGCTATTGCATACATCAGAGGGGTAGTGCCATATTCTATTACATTTACATATCCATCTTTATTTTCTTTATAATCATATATAATATTTGGGTCCGCTCCAGATTTCAATAAAATCTTCAACATACCATCATCAATAGTCGGTCCCTCATCCCATCTATAAGATATAGCGTCAAAAATTGGTGCTTCTCCATCTTTTGAATGCAAGTTTAAATCTACTCCACACTCTATTAAAGTTTTAGTTGCAGCATATTTTCTTCTTCCGACAGCTCTTCGGATAGGTGACATTCCATAAACAGGTTCTTGGTAATTCAGAAGATTAGGATTCTTATGCAATATCTCCTTAATCTTCTTGCTGTCATCTTTTTCAATGGCTTTAACCAGCTCCCAAGCTGGGGTCTGGTTAAAGAGTCTTATATCAGTGCAATCAATTTCCTCTGAAGAATAGAATTGACTACACCCACCTATTATCAACATAAGAATTAATATTTTAATTATAATGTGCTTCATATAATGCTTTTTTTACTGCTTCCATTGAATGATTATAAAAAGAATTGCCTTTTTGTTTTGGTAATTTTACAATCTTATCAATGGGTTTAGCTATTAAAACCGTTTTATTAAATGTGTTTAAGAATTCTCCTTCTACAATAAAAGCTGTCATGCCTCTTCCATATTTTCCTGTGTATTTAGAAACATCTAATCCATAAGCAAAAGAATTAATGGCAGCTGGATTATATAGTAAAGCATTTCTATTTGTAGCTAATGCATTACCTGCCGCTTCAGCACCACCTTTAGAATGACCAACAAAAGTCAGTTCCTTATCACCTAATTGTTTTGATATTTTTCTTGCAGTAGCAATAGATACTTTCATATCTTCAGAACATCCAAATGGTTGTTTAAAATCTTCTATAATACTTTTTTCTCCCCTCTTGGATCTTTCCATATAAGTCCCAGCAGTAGCGAAAACATATTCTGTAATATTACCTTTTTTATCATATCTAGCATATAACCCTCCACGAAAAGAGACATTGTTTTTTTGGGTATATACTGCACACATTTTCCATCCACCACATAGTTTTTCCCCAACTTTACCATCGTAAACATGCTCTGCTATTATCGCGCCTTCTTTAGCTGTTGGAATTTCCCCATTCGAATCTAACAGTTTAACTGGATTATTAAAACAATAAGCATATGGAGAAACGTAAAACATCTTTTCTGCTAACATATCTATAGAATGCCACCTACCCACGACCGGATCATACCATCTTGCTTCATGATCCTGCATGTTCCAGCCGTACATAGTATCAAGTTCCTTGCCTATGTACTTGTAGTTGTTTCGGCTCACGCCACAGCGGTCGCCCATCAGAGCACCGAATGGGTAATAATGGTTTACTTCCTCGATGTTGCCGTTACCGTCCACTACAAGACGGTTGCTGCCAAGATGGTCCTTTACATAGAAATGCATTACTATTCCATTGTCGTCATCCACACTTGCGTAGCCGCCGTCGAAGAGGATAGCGGAAATGTTGTCATTATCGTAGACGAGATTTGAACAGTAATAGTATTTGGTCTTAAGACGTTTAGCTATCGGCTTCGCCATACCGACTGTACCAACATTTAAACCTGTCTCAACATTAAAAGAGGTTAAAGAGGTTTCTGGATTATACGGATATACACGATACTCAGCCTTCTTGTATGTGGAGCGTAGTTTTGTTCCATCTGCCGAATATGTATAGTATATGGTATCGTTGGAGTCTTCTTTAAATAAAGCCCTTGATTTTGTACTTATACATTGTGGCAAATCCAATACATTGTAGTCAATGCTTGTGATTCCCTTATTGCTGTCCGTCAGCATGTTGCCGTTAGCATCGTATGTATACTCCGTTTCTTCGTCGGCATAGTCGCGGAAATGCATAGCACCTTTGTAGCTGGGGCTTTCTTCCGCAGCATCGTCTATCTTCACCACCTGATTGCCTTTATAGCTATAGGTAAGATCGTCAATAGTTCCGTAGTTGCCACTGTTGAGCAATCCTTCACGACGGAGCGAGAGGATGTTTCCCATAAGGTCATACTTATAGGAGGTGGAGAAATGGTCGTTGCGCTTGCCGTTTTCGAGATAACCGGCAGCCGTCAGACGCGACATTCCGTCATAGCTGAATATATAGCCACGCTGTCCGTACGTATCGCTCTCGTCGGCTACAGACCAGTCTATAGCTGAAATGTTGCCGCCATATTGTGGCGTAGAGCCATTGTGCGACTGCTCATAGAACAGACTCTCCGTATATAGAGGAGTGCTGATGCGTGTTGGCATACCGTGGATGTTGTAGCTGTATTCAGTGGCAAGTGACGCAGATCCGTTACGACGGTCTGTCTGCAAGCGTCCGAACTCGTCATACTGATTGTCTGCAAGCGTTACGCTGCAGCCGTTGTTTATGGAATAACGGGTCTGCAGGGGGCGGTCAAGGGCGTCGTAGGTATAGCTATAGCTCTCTTCTGTCGTCGACCTACCAGATGCTGTGTGCGTAATTGCCATAGACGACGGCTTACCAGAGAACGTATAGTCTGTGACGGTGCGGTCTTTTCCGCCTAAGATATTGGAAGTTTCTACACAGGCAATGCGGTCTTCACTATCGTAGGAAACGACAGAACATATCTCTGAAGGTGTGGTCTTGGTATTGTTTGCAGAATCACCTTGAGATGTAATCGGCTCAAGAACAGCTGTCATCGTACCTGTTTTCAGACCACGGGCGTTACGGCTGCCCATACGGTTTAAGCCTTTAAACTGCTGTAGAGCCAAGAACCGATAGTCGTCATAATAGATAGCTGTCAATAAAGACGGAGTCTTAAGGGCTATATTGGGGCAATATCCCGTGCCGCAGATTGAGGATGCGGTATTGGCGAAGTCTGTTTTGTACACATGTACGAACATCTGCTTCACAGCCGCTGCGTCGGGGGCATCACACAGACCTTCCAGAACGGGTCGTCCGAAACGGTCGGGGATGGAGTATTTCCATCTGTTTCCATTGCGCAGATTGCCGTCCTGACAGAACACGGGGGTTCCCGTGATGTCATTGATATAGTACACAGGGTCTGCACCGGGGAGTTTCTTTTCTACAAGAAGCATGCGGTTGTCGTAGCGGTAGAAATAGGCATACCGACGGAGAGCCCCACTTGATCGTATATCCCAAGACTTTACTATGCTTCTCGTTATGTCGTTCAAGGCTGGTGGAAGCACAAAACGCAGTTTGCCCAAAGCGTCATAAACATAATAAGTGTCAGCCATAACGCCATCTTTTTCATCTATGATATGGCGTTCAAGCACCTTGTTGCCTTTCCAGTCCGTAAAGGTTAATACGGTACGGTTGTCTGCATCCACAGTCTTTACAACAGCCAGCTCGCCGTCGGCATAATTGCCAAGGGCGCGTAATGTGTAGTCGTTTGACGGGACAAAGCGCTTACAACGATACATGGCACCCGAATGTCTGTTTCCGAAGAATGATGTTGTGTACGGTCGCTTGCTGAACGCAACACCCGGCGGACAGACGCGTACAGCTTCGGCGGACGGTGAAAGTTCGTATTGTGACTCCTTGAACGCAAGACTGTCACCATACTCTGATACTGACTTTCCGAGAAAGTCGCATTGGGATATGTGACCGTTCACCGCACTGTAAGGAACAGCCAACCATTCCTTCACGGTACGGTCCAGCGCATCATATTCGGTCAGGGTTGCAAGATTGCGATTGTCCGTTGAAGCACCTTTGGCAACGACGTTTACCGGACATCCGAAAGAGTCGTAATATGTTGACGTGGTGACAGACGTGCCTTTTCCTGCTGACGTATAGGTATGCTCTGTCACCGAATTACAGCCTTCTTGTGGTTCTTCGGCATATATGGCGTAGTCGTAGGATTTTACCACATTGCCGTTTGTGTTTGATATCGTTGACAATCTGCCCCCGTCATAACCATAGCTGACGGTGCGCATATTGGGATAGGACATGGCGGTACAGCCCACAAGAGGTCTGTAGGCGTAACGAGTGACGAGGACAGAATCTGAAGACAGCGCAGACTCGGATGTTTTAGGTAGTGTAGTCACAATACCGCCTTTAATAGCTGCAACGGGCAATGAGGCCTCAGTGTCCCAGACGTATGATGTAGGAACGCCGTTGTTTATGCGTGTGGCGAGAAGATTGCCGCGACGGTCATAGCCGAGAAAATTCTGCCGTGCCACTTCCGTTCCTTTGTGCATGATGCGGGCGAGAATAGGACATACACCACCGTATGTTCCGAAATCGGCATAGTCGTTCCTTACAAGGATAGTGTCCTTATTATCAGAAATAAACTTTTCTAAAACCGGAAGCATCCGCATGCCCCTACTGCTCACTGCTTTGTAGAACTCTGTATTTATATTGGCAGAACGGTACCAGTTTCGCTCCACCGACGAATTGCCGCAACTCAAGCGTACGGACTGCAGAACATGCAAATCGGAAACCTTAAGGCTGTCAGTTAAGGAAGCACCATGAAGACGATGTGTATTGTCGCGACCATCATACCGGTATGCTGCCGTTACGGTACGCGATGTTCCATCTTCGTTGAAAGTTGTCACTATGGTTGAATCCTTAAACAACCTGCCACTGATGACAGAAACGGTGAAATAGTTGAAATCATCGTTGCTTTCATAAACCTCATGTAGAAAGTTTGCCTTCACATTGCGTGTGAGTCCCTCTACATACAGACCGGTATTTATTTGGGTGCCACCGTCTGTGCTGTAACGGTTCTCTATGCGTTCCATTGGCTCATAGCCTTTGTCCGTGTAGCGATAAGTTGTCTTGCTGACAAGTGGAGCCTTCTCCCAGAATGACTCCTGAACATATCCGTTAATGAGTTGAGGTCCGAAAACACGTTCCGCAGAGAGACGGGCATCGCTTCCCATACTGGAAGTATAGATGGGATAACCTAAATAACGTTCTGTATTTAATGCTATGTCGTTGTTTCTATTGTTGGATTTGCCCTTGTAAGTGTTTTGCACATTGGATGTGTCAAACCTGTATTCTGTCAATACAGGCTTGTCCAATGATGTGCCGCTTGTCTTCTCTGTGACACAGCCATAGTATACGGTGGCGTTTTCAAGTTGAGCACCGGGGGTACGGCATGAAGTGACAAACGTAGCACCGGATGTGTAGCCGACTAACTTAAATTGGTCGTAAATGATGGTGCCGCCAATGGAGATGAACGAAGACGGTCCGAGTTTTTTCAGCGGAACAGTGCATACTGGATCACTGTAGCTGAACTCACGTATACGTGTGCGATTTGTTATCGGGTCGGATACGGTAACCGACTTTATACGGAGACCTATAGAGACATTATAGTATACCGAATCTTTAGTGAGCGGTATAATTTCAAAGCCTCCTGCAACAGGTTTTTCCGGAGCCGGACCGTCAATCCAGTCGGTTGTAAACGTTAAGTTGCCACCTGCCGTATTTCCGCCTGTATTGGAGTTGCTTCCGGTTCCGTTCTGATTGTTGCCAGAGACTTTCTTGTCGTTGGGAAGGAGAAGAGAATCACATACGCTTTGCTCATACTCGAACGTTGTCGTAGCTCCAAGGCCGTCTGTTATTTTTTCCAGAGTGTAGCCTTTAGCAGATTCAAAATACGGGATACGTAGCATACTGATTTTGCCGTCCGTATCAAGAACGCTGAAACTTGTCCTTTCCGGATGTGAGGGCTTGTAGTTTTTGTAACCGAAAAGGTCTGTATGATTTGAGTCCTGTCCACTGAAATAAGAGAACTCCTGTTTGTCTACAAGTCGGTCTCCATCCTTTACGGTTATATCGCTGAGCAATACACGCCCGTCAATGGTAGACGTGTAATTGAACGAAACATTTCTTACTTCTTCACCGTTAGGAGAGATTACATGCATGCCATTGATAGTGTGATAACTTGTGTTGGAAAACTTGGCATGAGTGAACTTTATGCGGCAAGTACGCGAAGAGATGGCAGAAATGATTCGTTTATCAGGATACTCGCTATGAACGGACGGCGACATACAATAACTGCCGTTGCCTCCTCCACTCTCCGTGGCAATTCCAACGGAGGGTTTGAAAAAGCTACGGTAGTCTGCCGGTTTCTGAAAATCGCAACGTGAGAACGGTTCTTTGGAATACTCATAACGGACAGTGTCTGTGTTATTGGCGGTTATCATATGGCTGAGACGCCATGCCGTTACCGCTTTATAAGAGGGGTCCGTTTTCTCGGGTATCACGTAGACTTGCTTTATGTATCTGTAGTCCGTATGCTCACGTTCCGTGAAGTAATAGCGGTCGCCGTCAGGCGTAGTAATACAAAAATCGTGTACACCTTCATCATTGCTGCCACAGAACGAGATGACAAGGTCGGTTTGAGGCAATTGTATTATCTTTTTGCCATGTATGATGAAACTGCCAGAATAACCGGCAAAGCTATAGCTGTAACGGTCATACCACGCATCCTTTTTGTTGTGTAGAATATCGGTAAGGAAAGAGGGGTCTGTTTCATTTAGAGATATATGAGATTTGGCTTGCTCATCAGGTATGCCAATCACAGAGCGAGATACGCATCCTCCTCCAAGCAGCGACCATCCGAGTCCTGTCTCGCAATGTTCGTCGTCGGCCTTGATTCCTGCTGCATGGTATGAAAGAGCTACAGGCAGACTGTAGCTGCCGACAGACATGGTGTAAAGAGGAATGTTTACTGAGAGCACGCCGGTGTTGAGGGCTACGGGGTGGTCTACATAACGGCGCATCTTAGCAGCTTCAGGCGAAGGCAGCACTGTGCCGTCCGAAAGCGTATAAGGCACTTTCAGAGTGCCCTCATTGATAAGGTCGGTGGCAGAGTTCTGCGCATACGCAGCCGCAGACACAAATATAACAGACAATACTGCGAGTATTATATGTTTGACAGACCAAATATAACGCAAAACCTTTTTCATACCTTATATTCTTATTACGTGTTGAACATCAAGGGCTACTGTATGTTGAATTTCTCGGACGACACGCTACCGTTAGCGTTAAGATAAAGGACGTACTGACCTCTTGGCAAACCGGCGCAACTGATGTCAACGGAGTGATTCTCTCCAGGTTGGTAGTTGCCGGAGAAGGTTCTGAATGCCATGCCCTCAGAATTGGAAAGGACAAACGACACCGACGCAGGGCTGTTGACGGTGAACTCCACATGTATGTTTCTGCCGCTGTCATCCATGCTGCAATGATAGTCCATAATATTGTCGCTGTTCACATTTGACGGGTTTCTGTAAGGCACATACGTCCCGTCCTTTACCTTTTGGCGAATCTCAATGTTTGCCTCGTCAAGGTCAAGGTTCTCCTGTTCTTCGAGAGGACAGAACAACGAATATTCTGCTATGACTTGTCCGCTATATGAATACCGGCAACGCTCAGCTACGGGGTAGCGATAGCCCGGTGCGTACCATCTGCAAAAGTCTTCCTGCAATACAAGTGTGTCACTACTTATGCATGCCCGTATGCTGTCATCTGTAAAAACGCCGTAGTTGGACGGCACTTGCTCACGTGGGAAATAACTCACGTTCTCATAGCGGAGCGCATGCAGGCATATCACGTTATGCAGCGTGTCACCATCAATCGTAACAAGAGATCCCAGTTCGTCTGCGCAAAGCGAATAGCTACCACATGAGCGCACACGTAGCTTGTCGCAGAAAGTGCCAGTGCCGTGGAACATTCCACTGATACGGTCGCCATAAGAAAAAGGAAACAAGAGAATTGGCTCCTGCAGGTCATAACGTATGTATGTTTGATTGTCCTCCTTTACTGACAGTTTCAAGACATTATTCTCAAGAGAGAAATGATTTAAGGCATTCCGTTCAGAAAAGTATATATTGCGGAGAGAATCATTCGATTGGTAGAATTTCTGTAAAACCGACATATCGTCATCCTTCCCATGAATTGTCCATAGCTTTGTTTCCTTACAGTCTGTACTCTCTTCCGTCAACGTACACAACACCTTCTTTATGACATCACCGCTACGGAACATGTTATGCTGCATGTCCAATTGTTGTGCAGTACAGAAAATGAATGAGTTGCACAGCATACACAATAATATGAAAACAGACTTTTTCATAAGGTGTAGATTAGGTTTTACATGTTGCAAATATAGCGAAATAATGTATAGGGTGTATGCGGAATAGTCGTTTTTAACATTGGTTAAGAAAGCCGTTTAACGGGGCATAAACGCAAAAAGAGCATATAAGGCTTGAAGAATCGCAAGCCGTATATGCTCTTTTGTATAAATGAAACGTGTGCTTACTGTGCACCGGCAACTGTAGCGCCGTCGTAACCCCACTTGTAGTAAGAAGCGCCGTGAACGAAACCTGCACCGAAAGCGGTGAAGATGATGTTGTCGCCCTTCTTCAAGTGACGCTCGTGATCCCACAAAGCCAAAGGAATTGTGGCAGCACTTGTATTGCCATAACGCTGTATGTTCACAACTACCTTCTCGAGCGGAAGATTGATGCGCTTAGCAACAGCCTCGATGATGCGGAGGTTAGCCTCGTGAGGGATAACCCAGTTGACATCTTCTGTAGTCATCTCGTTGCGCTTGAGCACTTCCTCGACGTCGTTGCCCATGTCGGTAACGGCGTAGCGGAACACGGTGCGTCCCTCCTGGTAGAGGTAGTGCAGACGGTGGTCCACTGTGAAGTGTGACGGCGGACATACCGAACCGCCCGCCTTCATGTGAAGGAACGGAAGGCCGATGCCGTCGGTGCGCAGGAATGAGTTCTGCACGCCTACGTTCTCCTCCTCGGTAGCCTCAACGAGCACTGCGCCCGCTCCGTCGCCGAACAGCACGCATGTAGCGCGGTCGGTATAGTCGACGAGCGACGACATCTTGTCGGCACCGATAACGATAATCTTCTTGTAGCGTCCGCTCTCAATCATGGTAGCGGCACCGTCGGCACCATAATCCGCAGCGCGAACGCCTTCGGGATAGACGCCGTTATCCTTCTCTGAGCGTTTTTTCGCCGTCACAGATAAATTGGCGGCAGTCGTTTCTGTACTGTGCGTCGGAGGCGACCGAGCGCATATGGCATATTATTCTGTTTTTTCTTGAGCTTATCTTTTCCATAAGCAATAATTTATAACACAAATCCGCACTTTGTCAAACCTATACATTAAATAATACATAAAATAAACCGAAAATGCATAACAAAACCGCCCGAAGGGCGGTTTTTATTATTATCCGTATATCCAGGCGTTGGGGAGATAGCGGCAGCTTATGGCGGGGTTTGAGCACTTGGTTACATACTCGCCGTCATACCACATGACAGCGCTTGTGCCGCCGTCCATGTTCATTGCCTGATACGCATCATAGCCGAGCAGTATCTCCGTGCAGTCGGGAAGCCCGATGCCGAGCGAGCGTCCTATAAGGCGTCCCTCCACGACGAGCATCATAACGTCGCCGTCCTTTGACTGGGCGATGACCGTGCGCGGCTGGATAGAGCGGAACGCCGACTGCGCATCAATGAGCGCCTTGCCGTCGATTATGAGCGCGGGGGTGAATTCCACGGCGTCGCGCACTCCGCTGCCTACGCTTGTTTCGGCATCGACGATGTACATTTTGTCGTCCGTTCTGAATTCAACGCGCTTTCTGCCGTGGGTGACATGAGCGCCGTATTCCTTGCCGTTGCAGATGGCATAGCCGTCCAGAGTGCCGCCGTTTCCAACGCCCTCGGGATCGTAAAAGCCGCTGGCGTTTACGCCGATAATGCCCTTGCAGCGCGGGACGAAGTCCTCAAGCAGCTCGCCGAAGCTGCCGATATGAGCGGCGGCGCGGCAGTGCATTTTTGATGCGTCCTTGAGTATCGCAAGCACTCCCATGTAATCGCTGCCCTTGATACGCACGAGAAGCACGCCCTTTTGAGCATTTACGGCAAGGACCTGATCGCCCTGCTTGGTCTTGATGGTCGTTCCCTTGTCATCAAGTCCGGCTTCGTTTATGTCAAGCTCCATCAGCGATTTTTTCGCATACTCCGGATGCTCCTCGAGATACGCCTCAAGCGAGGGTCTGTCAATCTCGTCAAACAGCTCATAGAAATCCCTTGCATCCTTCTTGTCGAAGAGATGAGTCCAGTTGCTTTCTATGCCCACTTGTGCGTCCGTTGCGGAATTCACTTTGTCCATTACCTCGGCAATGACATCATCGGGGAATATGAGCTCGGCAAGCCAGTGGTGGCTCATCGTCTGCATTGCCGTTTCAATGTAAATATCGCGCAGATTTTTCACAAACGGGAGCTGCGTATAGACGACGAAAAAGTAAAGCCCTACGAATATTGCAAGCACGCAGGCAAGGGCAATGAATACCTTGCCGCGCTTTTTCGCCTTCTTTTTCTTTTGTATATTGCGCACACGCTCGGAGCTGCTCGCGGGAGCGGTGCTCTGCACCTCCTGCTCCTCGACGGGCTGCGGCTTGACCTTGTATTCACTGCGGCCGCTTTTGGGCTTTGCGTTGTGCCTTGTGGATTTTGAGCTGAAAACTTTTATTTGACGTCACTTCTTTCGATCAGCATTAAAAACATAGGGGTTATAATACATCATGACGCTCAAAATGTCACTACTGTTCCGAAAAACTTAACACTTTTTTATCAAAACCCCTCAAACAGATTTATCTGCGAGCTTTCGGGCATATCGCCCAACGCTCCCATGCGGCGCAGGGTCTCAAGGTGGGTGGTACTGACCTTGGGACAGGCAGCGCTGACCTCCTCGACGGAGATGTAGCTCTGACCGTGCTTGGTGCAGTTTTCAAGGTCTATTGCCGCCGTTTCGCCGAGACCGGCTATCGCCACGAAGGGCGGGCGGAGTTTGCCGTCGTCGGTTATCTTGAACTTCGTCGCGCTCGATTCGTAAAGGTCGATGGGAGCAAAATCGAAGCCGCGCATATAAAATTCATAGACCGATTCAAGCGTTGTGAGTATGCTGTCCTCGTTCGCGGTGGCGTCGTCCTTCTGACGAAGGGCGAGAATGAAGCACCACCCGCCGTCATCATCTCTGCGTCAAAGCTGTTTTTCTGACTGCGGCGATAGAAATACGCACTGTAAAACGCAAGGGGCTCATGCACCTTGAACCACGCGATGCGAAACGCCATCATAACATACGCAACGGCGTGCGCCTTCGGGAAGAGATAGGCTATCTTGCGGCAGGATTCGATATACCACTCGGGAACGTCGAGAGAGCGCATCTGCGCCTCGGCGTCGCCCGGGAACTCGCCGCTTTTCTTGACCTTGCCCTTACGCACGGCCTCCATGATCTTGAAGCTCGCGCAAGATCCACGAGATCGAGAACAACAAGGACGCCACCGCCGTCGAGCAGAACCTGATG
>OQVZ01000440.1_pt1 | contig 15936 bp, 10 predicted proteins | sample 1691571 | NCBI WGS metagenome assembly OQVZ01 (sample SAMN03418261, study PRJEB22391) | human gut metagenome | biome: human-gut; feature: organic feature; material: feces | host: Homo sapiens | place: Tanzania | collected 2013-01
TGAACGAACCTACCTCAATCATATCAGGCAAGATGCGATGCTCGGCACCATGCAGCGACTTTACGCCGACAATGGTAATCAAGTTGGAAGCTATGCCCGAAATGTTGGCGCCCATGGCGTTGAGCAGATGGCACAACTGCTGCACATAGGGTTCGCAAGCGGCATTATATATAGTGGTAGTGCCCTCTGCCAGCACGGCAGCCATAATGATATTGGCTGTACCCGTTACTGATGCCTCGTCGAGCAGCATGTATGCGCCCTTGAGATGTTGCGCCTCAATGTTGTACACCTTACGCTCCTCGTCGTTGACAAACTTGGCTCCGAGATTCTTGAAGCCCAGAAAGTGAGTGTCAAGACGTCGGCGTCCTATCTTGTCGCCGCCCGGTTCTGCCACAGCGGCGTGTCCGAATCGTCCCAATAGCGGTCCCATGAGCAGCACGCTGCCTCTGAGAGCGGCACACTTCTGCACATACTCGTCGCTGTCGAGATATTCGAGGTTGATGTCATCGGCCTGGAATGTATAGTCGTTGCGCGAGTTGCGTGTCACCTTTACACCGATTTCTTCGAGCAACTTGATCAGGTTGTTGACGTCAAGAATGTCGGGTATGTTGGTGATACGCACCGGTTGGTCGGTGAGCAGCGTAGCCGCGATCACCTCAAGTGCCTCGTTTTTGGCTCCCTGCGGAGTGATGGTTCCGCTGAGTGTATGTCCACCCTCGATTATGAATGTTTCCATAGCAATGGTCTTGATGTTAGAGTGAGTGTGAGTATGTGTGAATATTTATCTGCGGCGGCGCTGCTTGCGCTCGGGCGTGCGGTTCTGTGTGCGTTCGAACTTGAAGTTGTCGAGATCGAGCTGCACGTTTCCGGCAGTGTATCCAGCCAAGTCTGACGCCACCTTTTCGTTGTCGCTCGAACCGTGCCCCCACTGTACGAGGTCGCGTTTCATCTGGTTTGCCACGAGACGTATCAGTTCGGTGCGTTCCGCTCCTTGCGGCATTGTCTTGAGCATGTCGAACACTTCGAACATAAGTCCGCCGTAGTGGCGTACCGGAATGCGTCGCATGGGGTAGGGTATGGGCTTAGGCTTCTCGAGCATCGAGCGTGCCTCGTTGATGTCGAAGGGATAGTCGATGTCGAGTTTGAACTGGCTCATCAGTGCCAGGTGGTCCCACAGCTTGCGACGGAATGATTCGGCGTCGCCCGTACGGGGTATCATGCGTTCCATAACGGCAATGATGGTGTTGGCGCAACGCTGTCGTTCGGCGCGGTTTGGCAGCGCCACGCAGTGGTCTACCATCTGTTGCACCTCACGTCCGTATTCGGGCAGTATGAGGCGTTCGCGCTGTGTATTGTAGTCGAGTCCTTTTATATTCATATTACTATAATAATTTCTTGGGCTGATGGGCCACGAAGTCCTTCAGATAGAATGGAACAAAGTATGCCACGTCCTCGTATTTCTCTTGGGCAATGCGTCGTTCGGCTATCGGGAACATCCATTTTGCCAGCGGCTCTACGCCCTTGATGAGTCGTGCATTGGGATGATTGATTACCTCCATGCACTTCTCGGCTCCGTTGCCGAAGAAGTAAACGGGTCCGCGGTCGAGATATTCGCGATAGGTTTCGGCGTCTACTACATCTGCCTGTATGCCTCGCACCTCGTGCAGGGCACGGTCGTACACAGCCGAATAAACCTCCATGCGGCGCGCATCAATCATGGGGCACAGCAAAGCGCCCTCCTCTACCTCCTCACGCAGAAGCACCGGAACAGCCATAAGTTCGAGTGTAGGCACGGCGATGAGCTTGAGGTCCTGGCCGAAGCAGATGCCCTTTGCCATCGATGCGCCAATGCGCAGTCCGGTATACGATCCCGGTCCGCAGCTCACGGCCACTGCGTCGAGCGGAATGGCGTGACTGTCGGCAAACGACAACGCCTCGTCGACAAACGTGCCGAGCTTCACTGCATGGTTGGGACCATCGTGGTCTTCTTGGGAGAAAATACATGCTCCGTCCTGACTGACGGATACTGAGCACACATCAGTGCTCGTTTCAATATTCAAAATACACGACATGCTAAAACTATTTTACTTTCGTGGACTTTGCTCCTAACCGTGTGGCTGCAAATACAAAACTATATGCCACTCTGGGTTAGCAGTGTCCTCAATATACATATATATATTGTTGGTGTGTGAAATATTTCAGTGCAAAGATAGTGTAAATCGTGCGCATTACAAAGAGAATTTATTCATTTTTGGTTAAAAACAGTTTGAGGGTTGGCGTTTTGTATCTAATTATGAGTAACTTTGCAACAATTAGGATATACTAACATCAATAAATTTACCGAATGAAACATTCAAGACAAAGCCTTTTAATCCTGCTTCTTGCAGCGACATTGGCCCCACAGCCTTCAGCTGCGCAAAAGCGAGCCAAGGCAAAGAGCAAGACAATCGTTGACACACCTATCTACAAGCAGGCGTCGCGCCCCATTGAGGAGCGTGTAGCCGACCTTCTGAGCCGCATGACCATTGAGGAGAAGATAGCACAGTTGCGCTGTCCGCTCGGATGGGAGATGTATACGAAGACAAGCGACAAAAGCGTTGAGGTGTCGCAGAAGTTCAAGGACATAATGAGCAAGGCCCCGATAGGTTCGTTCTGGGCTGTGCTGCGTGCCGATCCGTGGACGCAGAAGACGCTGGAAACGGGACTTTATCCCGAACTTGCAGCCAAAGCCATCAACGCTTTGCAGAAATATGCAGTGGAGCAGACCCGTCTCGGCATACCTATTCTGTTTGCTGAGGAGACTCCGCACGGCCATATGGCAATCGGCACGACTGTATATCCTACGGGACTGTCGTGTGCCAGCACATGGAATGCCGACCTTATGCACAGCATGGGCGACGCTATGGGACGCGAGGTGCGCTCGCAGGGCGGCAATGTGGGCTACGGCCCCGTGCTCGACGTGGCTCGCGAGCCGCGCTGGTCGCGTATGGAAGAGGGCTTCGGCGAAGACCCTTGGCTGGCTTCGGTGCTCGGTCCGGCTATAGTGCAGGGCATGCAGGGCGAGGCGTCTGACGGCCAGCACGTGTTCAGCACGCTCAAGCATCTTGCCGCATACGGCGTTCCTGCGGGCGGACACAACGGCAATGCGGTGCAGATGGGCGAGCGTACGCTGCGCTCCGAACTGCTTCTGCCTTTCGAGAGAGCCGTCAAGGCAGGTGCCGCAACCGTAATGACATCGTACAACACCGTCGACGGCGTGCCTTGCACGTCCAATCGCAAGCTGCTCACCGACATGTTGCGCGGCGAGTGGGGATTCAAGGGCTTCACATATAGCGACCTTTACTCTATCGAGACCATCGCTTCCAACGGTGCTGCCCGCGACAATGCCGAGGGTGCGGCGCTCGCCTTGAAGGCTGGACTGGATATGGACCTCGGTGGCGACGCCTTTGGCAACAATCTGAAGGCAGAACTTGAGAAGGGCGGAATAAGCAATGCCGACCTCGACCGTGCCGTAGCCAATGTGCTCACGCTGAAGTTCAGCCAGGGATTGTTTGAAAATCCGTATGTCAATCCGAAGACTGCCAAGCAGGTGTGCCGTTCGGCTGAGCATCGTGCCATAGCCGAGAAGGTGGCTGAGGAGGGCACAGTGCTGCTCAAGAACAACGGTGTGCTGCCGCTGCAGAAGAATCTGAAGCGCATAGCAGTAATCGGTCCTAACGCCGATACTCCTTATAACCAGCTGGGCGACTACACTGCTCCGCAGGCACGCGAGGCTATTGTCACCGTGCTCGACGGCGTTAAGGCTGCCGTAGACAAGCAGACTGAGGTGGTATATGTAAAGGGTTGCGCCGTACGCGACACCACTACGGCTGACATTCCGGCTGCCGTGAGTGCTGCAGAGAGTGCCGATGCAGTGGTATTGGTGGTTGGCGGTTCGAGTGCGCGCGACTTCCGCACCAAGTATATTGCCACTGGCGCTGCCATTACTTCAAAGGAAGTGCTCGACATGGACTGCGGTGAGGGATTCGACCGCTCCACTCTCGACCTACTTGGCAAACAGGAGCAGCTCATTGCTGCCGTGAGCGCTGCCACAAAGAAGACGGGCAAGCCGCTCGTTGTGGTATACATCCAGGGCAGAACTCTCCTGATGAACCAGGCAGCCGACAAGGCCGACGCTCTGCTTACGGCGTGGTATCCCGGCGAACAGGGCGGTAAGGCAATAGCATCGTTGCTCTTTGGCGACGCCAATCCTTCGGGTCGTCTGCCGGTAAGCATTCCGCGCAGCGTGGGACAGCTCCCCGTGTACTACAGCCAGGGCAAACTGCGCGACTACATGGATGCCGAGGCGGCACCGCTCTACCCCTTCGGCTACGGACTCTCGTACACTACGTTCGATTATTCGGGTCTCTCGATAGAGCGTCTGGCTTCTGCCGATGGTTCAGCTATGGCTCAGCCAGCGTCGGCAGGTGTGATGATGACATCTGCCAGCGGACTGCGCATGTCGGCAAGCCAGCCCCTTGCCAAGGTCAGACTCACCGTGAAGAACACCGGAAAGCGTGACGGTGCCGAAGTGGTGCAGCTCTATGTACACGACCGTGCAGCCTCGGTGGCACAGCCGCCCATCCAGTTGCGCGCCTTCCAGAAGTTATGGCTCAAGGCAGGCGAGTCGCGTCAGGTGGAGTTTACGCTTGGTTTTGACGAACTGTCAATCATCGGTGCCGACATGAAGCGAGTGCTTGAGCGCGGCGATTTCGACATAATGGTGGGAGCCTCGTCGGCTGATATACGACAGAGCGGAGTGCTCTCGCTGTAGCATGGCAACTGACTTGTCGGACGATTTATAAACGGCTGATTTTCAAGTAGAAAACGGCTGCTCTGAAAATGTACCCCTTTTGGGTTGTAAAAGGACTCCTTTTGCACTCCAAAAGGGGTCCTTTTATGCACCAAAACGAGTCCTTTTGGAAGGCAAAAGGAGTCCTTTTGAAAAAGGGCAGGAAAACGGGCTGTGGGATAAGGCATAATTAACACATAAAGTTAGGGCAATTTCAACATTTTCGTTATTTTTGCAAAACAAACAAGTTAAGATTTTATATGGAAATAGGTGATAAAGTTTTAGTGTTCTTCTTCGGTTATCAGGACATGTTCAAACCAGCATAATTTCAACTATGTACGCCCTATGTCTATACTTGTTTATAAAGAATTCATAAATGCAAATAGTAGGGGAGGGGATTTCAAAAGACAATTGATACGGGCTGAAAGCCCAAAAAACTCATAGGAGGATGTGTCAAATGTCAAAAAAGAGATACGACTATCTGTAGGAGGGTATAGCATCCCTGCTATACCCACTCAATCAACTGAAAATGAAGGCTGAGTGGGTAGGGCAGGGATGCCATACCTCATATGTATGTAATAACTTTGCTCATTATTAAATAAAAATTGTTATAAGATTGTTCAGATCAATTATTTAAGCTATATTTGTCCATAAAAAAATATGAATGAAGAGACTGAACGATATTTGCCTTATGACTCAATTCAATATCTTGACAAAAAGAAACATGTAGAGATATGGGGTAGTAAATTGCCGCATTGGTTTCAAGAGAATAAGACTGTTTTTGCTACTTTTCGTCTTGCAGATTCTTTGCCCAAAGAGAGGTTGGAGGAATTGCATGATGAATTATTGAAAATGAATAATGAGGCAATTGTGATTGGAGATGCTTCGGCACGTGATAACTATAATTGGCGATTAATGCAGAAGATAGAGAAATGGCTGAATAATGGATATGGCTGTTGTAGCTTGTCTAATACTGAAATACGCAAGGTTGTTTCAGATGCTCTGCTTTTTTATGATGGAGTACTATATGTACTGCATTCGTTTGTTGTTATGCCAAATCATGTGCATGTTCTGCTCTCACCTCTTGGAACACAGTCTGTGCTGGATTCTTTAGGAAAGGTTAAGAGTTACACAGCTAATATTATAAACAAAAAACTTGATGTTAAAGGTCAGGTTTGGCAGCATGGTATATTTGACAGAATAATCAGATCGGCAGAAGATTTTATTGTTAAATGGAATTATATAATACAGAACCCCGTAAATCTACCACAAGATTCCTATACGTTATACGTTCGTAAATAATGCGTAGTGGGTGTGCTCAACAGTTAAAAATATAAGAAATACGACTGTCTGTAGGAGGGTATAGCTTGCGTGGGTATAGCAAGGATGCTATACCCTCCTAAGTTTGTTCTTTAGCTTGTGTGGGGGTATAGCAAGGATGCTATACCTCTCCTAAGTTTGAGACCTTCGCTACTATTTCGTTAGAAATAGTAAGCCAGTCCAATCTGCCATGCGTTGGCGCGTCCGTGTTTCTTGAATACTTTGTTTACTGCATCTTCGAATGTTACGTCGCCTGTGCGTCCGCAAGCAATGTTGTAGTTGGCAGAGAGTTCGAAGTGGCTGGCTATAGTAACGCCGGCACCTACGTTTATGCTGAAAGCTGACGACTTAAGATTCCATGTGGCATCGTCGACAAGTTCCTGATGCTTCTTGCCAACATTGAATCCGAACTGCGGACCGGCAAAGAAGTTGAGGCTGGCAACCGAACCCAGTCCGATGCCATAGCGTAGGTTGATGGGTATGTTGATGTATTTCGAGTCAAGCGAACGCTCTTCGATGGTAATCTGTTCATAGCCAACCTCGCCCTTAACCTTTGCCTGACGCTGGTCGTAGAGTGCTGCTGCATCGATGCCCAGACCAATAAGGGGCAATGAGAACTTGACTGTCGGACCAATGAAGAAGCCTGCCTGATTGTCGGCGTTAAACACTTCTTTGCTCAGACTCATGTCGGTCACGTTAAGACCGCCCTTCAATCCGAACTTTATCTGTGCCTGAGCACTTGTGGCAGCGAGCAACATAACGATTGCAACTGCCGCTGATGTGAAGATTCTTTTCATACTTTAATCGTTTTTTTTATGGTTGTTATTGTTGTCCTATATAATAAATAAGGTAACCCTATATATATAATAAGGTGTCCTATATAATATATAAGGTGTATTAATGTCGTTGTCTGCGTACGGTGACACGAGCCGAAGAGCCAGACGATACCGACGAACTGCGTGACGGACGCGAAGCCTTCACCTTGGTAGTGCGTGCACCTGAAGCACGGCGATTGCGCTTGGCAATAGCCTTGGCAGCCTTCTTGTCCAGTCGGGCAATGCTGTCGAGCGAATCCTTAGGTTCTGGTTTGCCCCACACACTCTGCTCCACATCCTTCAGCTGTTTCTCAATCTTGCGCTGCTCTTTAGCTACAGCCGAGTCGTTAGGGCAGTACTGCGCAATGGTCTTGCCGAGCATATTGGTGGTCTTGTATATCTTTCCGCGATACATGTTCTTTGTGAAGAAGTCGTCAATAGACATAGTTGCGGCATTGTTGAGATTGCTCGTCATGATGGTCTGCTTGGTAAGAAACGGAGCCAGATCGTCGTAGCGCACCCAGAAGAGCGGATAGCTTGTGGCAGCATCGCCGAAATCGTCCTCACGCTTAAGTATCGGACACAGCGCCAGAACCTTGGTATGGAACATGGCGTTATGGTCGTCGTAGTAAGCCGACTCCTTGATGTAATAGGCAGTAACCTCGCGCGACGGGATGTCGCTGTCGTCGATATGGGTGCCACGATCGGTACGTTCGTAGTAGATGTGGTAGTTGTCGAGAAACGCCTTAAGGTTGATCTTCGAAGCCTCGTCGAACACTTCATTGCCGTCGAGACGATACTCGTAGGCTGGAATGGCGCGTCGCATCACCAGCTTGAAGATGTATGTGAAGAGGTTCATCTGCTGACCTATAGGCTCAACTGGATAGTACAGTCCGGCATTAGCCTCGTTGTTGAGGTCGAGTTCGCGATAGATGTCACGTCGCCAAGCCACATCCTCACCGGCAGCCTTCTGCGTAGGGAACGATATCTGAGCGCGCAGACTCAGTCCCTGAGTAGTCTGCTGTTGCTTTTTAGCCTGCTCGCGAAGGCGTGCAGCGGGCTGCGCCGACACCATATCGGTGCAGAGCAGAGCAATGAACAATATAGAGAGTAGTCTTTTCATTGTGCTTTGTTTACGTTTATTTCATTTCTACGATAATTCACTACTTTTATTTCACAATCACCTCCATAGCTCCGTTGAGCTTGCGTGTGATGCCGTCGGGACCCACAGCAGTAATGCGCGATATGTAGAATCGCTTGCCACGTGACAGCTTTCGGAACGTATCGCGCTGTCGGTCGGTGAAGTTAGCGCCATTGGAAGCCATTGGTACGGCATTGCCCATATTGTCGAAGAATACGGTTTCGAATCCCGTAACACGGAACTGTATGTCGAGAATGCCGTCGTCGATGGCTGCCTTGATGCCACTGGTGCCCATAAGCGAAGCCTTAGGCATTGATCCGCCACGGAAACGGTCGCTGCCTATCTGTATATAAGCAGCCGGATCGGGCAACTTGCGTACATGGAATGTGAACTTGCCCATCTGTCGTGAGCGTCCGTCGTTGTTGCTTGCCACATTGATGGTGACATCGCTGCCTACCGTTGTGGGTCGTGCTATGTAGCGGCCCATACCTATGCTGCGCAATGCTCCGCCCGACATAGAAGCCTGAACAGCACTGAGCGGAACGCCCGGAATGCTCACGCTGATAGGATTGTCATAGCCTGCGTATAGCACGTTCATAAGGTCGGCAGACACGGTAGCGCTTGGTGCCACTACAGTGTACTTCTGTGTGAAGTCGCGTCGTATTGTATTGCCCGCTCCGTCGCGCATGGTGATGTATCCTCCAAACGAATGTTCGCCCACGCCATTGGCTGTGAAGCGATAGAGTCCGTTGCTGATGCGACGTCCGCCTACATATATTTCGGGCTGCTGAGTGGTGTCTACCGCAGCCATTACTATCTGTGCTGCAAACTGGTCGCCGCTTATAACGGTGCGCGATTCGGGAATGACGAAAGCGCTGAGACGGTTCACGCGGATGTCCTTCATGTCGATGTTCGACACGAGCGAGTGCAGCACTTCGCCCTCGGCATAGCGCACATCGCTCTGCAACTTGGACAGAAGCGTCACGGCACCAGCCACAGGCATGTCTTCAAACATATATTCCTGCCAGTTCTTGCCCATGGTATGAGCCTTTGAGGGGAGCTTTGTGGTGAGGTTGCTCTCGATGATTGAGCGTTGATGAGGGTCGGTGACCATAGTGAGAATGCGCTCGCGAAACGAGTTGATGGCACGGAACAGTCGTCCGCCCTGACCCGTACCGGGTGCCAGCATCACGTGGCTTGCCGCCTCAAGGTCGTCCTTGTTCTTTATGTTGGCTACGTCGGCATCCTTGCCGTCAGCCTCGCGCACTATTTCAATCTTAAGCTGTTGGGCGTAGTTGTATAGCGAATCGCTCATTCGCTTCACCGCCGTTGCCTTGTCAAACCACTCCTTCACCTTCTGCGGATTAGCCTTCATCTGGTCGGCAAAGTCGGCATACAGCACCTCATTCTCCTTCGATGAGTTGGCTGTAGTGCGGTTAAGACTCTCCTCGACAATAGAGAATCCGTTGAGCACTTCGGTAGAAATGTTCAGCGCAAGCATTGCCATAAGCACCAGATACATGAGGTTTATCATCTTCTGGCGAGGAGATATAGGTCGTTTCTTTATTGCCATTATTGGGAATTTTGAATTTTGAGTTTTGAGTTTTGAATTGTTCTCGGCTGCGCCTGCGATTTTGAATTCTTCAATTTTGATTTGCTTTTACTCTTTTACTCTTTTACTCTTTTATTTTTTTACTCTTTTACTCTATTACTCTTTTACCTTTAACTGCATGTTCACCGTCATTGCTTCAATCATGCGTGCATAGATGCTGTTAAGCTGTTCGATGTTCTGTGCCATGCGTCTGCTCTGCTCGTTTATCTCGTCGATAGTGCCGATTTGCTGGCTTGCACCCTTGAGTTGCATCTCGTAAACCTTGCAAATGCCTGTGAGAGTGCGGTTGAGGTTCTCCATTTCTTCGCTGTCGCGAGTGAGGCGTACGCTTTGTTCTGACACCTTCTGCAGAGTCTCGGTGAGACGCTTCAGCTCTTCGAGATAGCCGGTCTGGGCATCTGCCAACTGCGAAGCCATCTCCGGAGTGGTGCCCATATCTAATGTCTGTGCGCCCGGTGTGCCACCTATTATAATATTGGCACCTGCTACGGGAGTGCCTTGAGCGTTCGGTGCTGTTTCCACATTATTTATATTATAAGCAGCAGCGTTAGCATTAGGAGCAGCAGCGTTCGCATTAGATGCAGCAGCGTTAGCATTGGAAGCAGCCGGATTCACATTATATACGGCTGGATTCACGTTATGCACGGCAGACGATGCAGTAGCTTCACCGCCATACTCGCCCTCCATATCGTAATGTGTAGGCAGTTCGCGACCGTCTTGAGTCTTGTCAAACGGGCGGTCGAACGCCGATAGGAAGAACACGATGACCTCCGTGCCCATACCAACGAACATCATCAGATTGGCACCCGGCAAGTGAGTCAGCTTGAACAATGTGCCGAGAATTACTATAGAAGCACCCCAGCTATAGGCATAGTTGAGGAACGTCTGTCCGGGAACGCTGTCCATCCACTTCTGCAGATGGTAAACTATATTGTATTTGCTGTAAACTGTCATAGTCGTATGTTTTGTTTAACTATCCCTTTTTACTTTTTTACCTTTTTACTCTTTTACTTTTTTACCCTTTTACCTTTTTGCTCTTTTACTCTTCATCCGCTCCTTGGCGCTTGAAGTAGTGGCAAGGCTGCGCACACATCTGAATCCGATGTAGCTGCGCGGTTGGTTCTGATATTCCCATGTGCGCCATGCCGAGCGTATGAACGATTCTGGATCCTTCCACGAACCTCCGCGTACGCTCTTCTTCTTGAGTCGATAGGGGTCTTCCTTGGCAGCGTTGTACACGAGCGTTGGGTTAATGTCGTTCATTGCCTCTACTCCAGCCTCGGTATATATGGTGCTGGTCCATTCAGCTACGTTGCCCGCCATGTCGAACAGGCCGTTGCTGTTAGACTGATAAATGCCAACCTTGGATGTGATAAGGTTGCCGTCCTTGGTGTAATTGCCGCGGTCGGGCTTGAAATTGGCAAAGAAACAGCCGTCGCCACTCTTCACGCTCTTGTCCTCCCATGGGAACTCTGTGCCTGACTTTCCGCGTGCGGCATACTCCCATTCAGCCTCGGTAGGCAGACGATAACGCTGCACGTAGCGTGCCTCCGGACCCAGACCCTTCAGCAAGTATTCCGTGCGCCATGCGCAGAAGGCATTTGCCTGCTCCCACGTAACGCCCACAACGGGATAGTCGTTGTATGCAGGATTGGAGAAATAGTTGCGCAGATAGGTCTCGTTGTCGGCGTTCTGGAAGTCGTTGACCCAACAGGTGGTGTCGGGATAGACGTTGACGATGTAGGTGTTGAGGAAATCCCACGGACCCGAAAGCTGTCGGTTGATGGTCTCGCGTACTACGCGTCCTTCGTCGTCGACGTAGGCTGTGTCCTTCGAAATCATCACTACATCGTCAGGATTTACCTGTATGTCGGTGTTGAGCACGCGCTCTTCGGGGCGCAGACGGTTGCGGCGCAGAGCGGCAGCCGTATAGTCGTACACCTCATATCGGTAGTTGAGCTGACGATAGTCGAGCATCTTCTCGCCCGTAATGGGATTGCGTGTGTAGACACTCTCAATGGCGCGCAACTCGTCCTCGTTGGGTTTGCGTGGCAGCGGTTTCTTCCAGTTGATGTGTGGAGTGACGGGTTCGCCGTAGCGATCCTCGGTTATCATGTAGGTTTCGTCGCCTCCATACTGCGGATCGGCAAGACGTGTGCGTATAATGCTGTCGCGCACCCACGTGATGAACTGCTTATACTTAGAATTAGTCACTTCGGTCTCGTCCATCCAGAATCCGTCTACCGAAATGTCCTTCACAGGTGTCTGCTTGCCCCACAGCGAGTCCTGGGCATCGATGCCCATGTGCAGGTATCCGCGCGGCACTTTCACCATGCCGTAAGGTGTAGGTTCGACAAAGCTGCGGCCACCTACGCCTACAACTTCGCCTCCGCGACCGCCCGACGTAGCCATTTTGCCGCCGAAGCAACCGCTGAGTATCATGGTGAACACCACGATGCCCGTAATCAATATGCTTTTTCTTGTATTCATCTATGTTGTGTTATTAATAATCTTTACTGGGCCTTACTGGGCCTTTTTAAGCCTTACTGAGCCTTTTTAAAGCCTTACTGAGCCTTGCTAATTCAAAATTGAACAATTCCTAATCGGCGAAGCCGACCAATTCAAAATTCAAAATTCAAAACTCAAAATTCTCACAGCGTTCTCACGCTCTTGTGCAGATTGCGTCCTTTCTTGCCTAAGTTGAGGTCAACCTGATAGCCTACGTACAGTTCGTGACTGCCGTTGCCGGGATTGACGCCCGACGTGTACATCTCGTAGGAGTAGCCCAGCAGCACGCCGTGTACACGTCCGCCAACGAGAAACGTCACCGAATTGGTAGGCGAGTAGCTCACTCCGCCGTACATCATCTTGCGGTCGTTGTTGTATACAACGCGCCCCGTTATGTCGGCTCGCCATGCCGTTGCGTCGGTACGTACAATGAATGAGGGCTTAATCGTAACGAAAGGGTTGCGCAATCGTATGTTGCATCCGCCCGTGAGATAGTAGGTAGCGTCAATCTGCAACTCGTTCTTGTCGCCCAAGTTGATAAGCGGCGAGTTAAGGTGCTGCACCGACAGTCCGGCATACCAGTTGCGGTGAGTGTAGTACAGAGCAGCGCCCAGGTCGACAGAGTTGCCGTCGAGCTTCGACGAAGAGAACGCCGGGTCGCTCGTGTCTTCAAGGTCGAGCTGGGTTCCGTCGAACGTTTCGCTTAGCAGACCGGCTGATACACCCGCCGCCAGTTGTCCGCCCAGCATCTTGAGTCGCAAAGCGTACTGCAAGGCGAGACGCTGATGGGTGAACAGTCCGATCTTGTCGTTCATGAACTGCAAGCCCACTCCGTGATACGACTTAAGGAAATACAGTGGCATATCCGCCCCGACATACATGGTGCGAGGGTTGTGCTTGAATCCGGCAAAGTCCATTGCGTAAGCCGCCGAAACGTTGAGCTTCGACTCCTTGCCCACGGATGCGGCATTGAACGACGGCTCCATGTCGAAGTAGTGGCTGAAAGCCACGTCGTATTGCGCATGGCTCCGTTGGGAGACAAGCGTAAGCATCGTTGTGGCTATTATATATATGTATATGCGTTTAAACACATTCGTATAACGCCTCTTTTATATAATTATTGTGGAATATGAACGAAAAGTTTGCGCCAAAACTACCCCTTTTGCCCTGCTGCAATAGGGTGGGCTTGCAAAAGGGGTCCTTTTGAGGTGTAAAAGGAGTCCTTTTGAGGTGTAAAAGGAGTCCTTTTGGAGTGTAAAAGGAGTCCTTTTGAGATGCAAAAGGAGTCCTTTTGAAAATCAACACGAAAATAAATGAAAATCGAAACGAAAAGAAATGAAAAACGACACGAAAAGAAATGAAAGACAAGATGAGAAGAAATGCGATTTAACCCGAATGCGGTTGAAATACCGGATGATATTCCTCGAAAATCGCTTGTTTCCCATCTTTTTCTCAAGTTTTTTTGATTTTTCTTGAAAAAAGTTTTCAAAACATTTGGAGGTTTCATGAAAATGCTATACCTTTGCACTCGCTTTAAAGAACTAAGCAATACTGCAAAGGACGAAAGTTAAAGCAATCGGGCGTTTAGCTCAGCTGGTTTAGAGCATCTGCCTTACAAGCAGAGGGTCGGCGGTTCGAATCCGTCAACGCCCACTCCGATAAGCGGACAGGTTTTAATACTTGTCCGCTTTTTTTGTGTCTATACGTCAAGTTTACAAGGCTTTATGAGTGTTTTAAACGGATTTTCCGTAACTTTGCAAGAGTTATAATAACCCAAGCACCCCACGATGTAAAACCCAAACTCAAGCCGACATGACCGATATAGCCAGTTGTTTTCCAATAACCGACCCCACACTCATCTTCTTCGTGGTGATGCTCATCATTCTGTTTGCCCCGATAGTGATGGGCAAGCTGCGCATTCCGCACATCATCGGAATGGTGCTGGCAGGTGTTGCCGTGGGTCAGTACGGTCTGAACATACTGGTGCGCGACGACTCTTTCGAGCTGTTTGGCAAGGTAGGACTCTACTATATCATGTTTCTTGCCTCGCTCGAGATGGACATCGAGGGCGTAAGACGCAACAAGGGGCGCTTCGGAGTGTTCGGACTGCTCACCTTCGCCGTGCCATTCATCATGACATACGTGGCATGCATAACGATGCTGCACTATTCGGTGCTCGCCTCGCTGCTGTTGGGTTGCATCATGGCTTCAAACACGTTGATAGCCTATCCCATCGTGGGCAGATACGGATTGCAGCGCAAGCCCAGCGTCACGCTGTCGGTTGGCTCGTCGATGATATCTCTGCTGATGGCTCTTGTGTCACTGGCTGCAATAGTGGCATCGTACGGTGGCAATACGGGAGTGATGTTCTGGCTGTTGTTTGTGGGCAAGTTTGTTGGCTACTGCGTGCTTATGGCGCTGCTCATTCCACGTCTGGCACGATGGTTTCTGCGCCGTTACAGCGATGCCGTGATGCAGTTCATCTTCGTCATGTCGATGCTGTTCATGAGCGCAGCACTAAGTGAGGCCGTCGGACTGGAGGGCATCTTCGGAGCCTTCGTGGCAGGACTCATCCTCAACCGCTTCATTCCGCACGTGTCGCCGCTGATGAACCGCATCGAGTTTATAGGCAACGCCCTCTTCATTCCCTATTTTCTCATCGGCGTGGGCATGCTCATCAACGTGCGCCTCGCCTTCAGCGACACCGGCGTGCTGTGGGTGGCCCTTGCCATCACCCTGTTTGGCACAGCGGGCAAGGCCATTGCCGCCTACCTGTCGGCCCTCCTGTTCCGCCTGCCCCTCAACACGTCGGGCAACATGATGTTTGGTCTCACCTCTGCCCATGCAGCAGGCGCCATTGCCATCATCATGGTGGGCATGCGCCTCACCACCCCCGACGGCTCCGTGCTCGTGACGGGCGAGATTCTTAACGGCGTTGTACTGATGATTCTGCTCACCTGCCTCATCTCCACCGTTGTGACTGAACAAGCGGCACAGCAGATCACGCTGCGCGACAAGGAGATTCCGCAAGAAGACACACAGGACGACGAGAAGATGCTCATCCCCATGAAATATCCCGAGTATGCCGTGCGCCTGGTAAACCTCGCCATCATGATGCGCAACCCGAAGCTTGGCCGTGGTCTGGTGGGCCTGTCGGTGGTCTACGACGACGTTGACATGCGCCTGAACCAAGAGCGCGGACAGCGTCTGCTGGAAAAGGTTCAACAATATGCTGCGGCAGCCGACGTGAAGATGCAGACCCAGGTGCGCGTGGCTGCCAACATTGCCAACGGCATAAAGCACGCGTTCAAGGAGTTTAGAGCATCAGAGATCATCATAGGCATGCACATGCACCCGGAGGTGTCGGCAAGCTTCTGGGGCGAGTTTCACCAGAGCTTGTTCAACGGCTTGAACAGGCAGATCATCATGGCTCGCCTGAAGCAGCCGCTGAGCACCATACGCCGCATAGAGGTGGCGGTGCCGTCGAGGGCACAGTTTGAGCCTGGCTTCTACCGCTGGTTGGAACGATTGTGCCGTATGGCAGTAAATATGGAGTGCCATACCGAGTTCTACGGACGCGAAGACGTGCTGCCACTGATTGAGCAATATGTACACAATAAGCATCAACAGATGAGGGTTTCGTTCACAACAATGGTACATTGGGCCGAAATGCCCAACATTGCCGCCAGCATTTCCAACGACCAGTTAT
>OQVZ01000443.1_pt1 | contig 15886 bp, 14 predicted proteins | sample 1691571 | NCBI WGS metagenome assembly OQVZ01 (sample SAMN03418261, study PRJEB22391) | human gut metagenome | biome: human-gut; feature: organic feature; material: feces | host: Homo sapiens | place: Tanzania | collected 2013-01
AGATTCTTCTTTCAAAGCCGGATGTGCTGCTTCTTGATGAGCCGACCAACCACCTCGACATAGAGTCGATCGAGTGGCTCGAGGAATATCTCAAGGCATATAAGGGATCCGTTCTTCTCGTCTCCCACGACCGCCGTTTCCTGGATAATGTGACTAACCGTACCATCGAAATCATGGTCGGCAAGATTCATGACTACAAGGTTCCGTACACCAAGTACTTGGAACTCAGGAAGGAACGTATGCAACAGCAGATTGCAGCGTATGAGAATCAGCAGAAAATGATCGAGAAGACTGAAGATTTCATAAACAAGTTCAGATATAAGCCGACGAAGTCAAATCAGGTACAGTCCAGAATCAAAGCATTGGAAAAGCTGGACAGAATCGAGATTGACGAGACTGACAACTCGACACTGGTCGTGAAATTCCCTCCTGCACCGCGCTCCGGCGATGTCGTGTTCAAGGGTACCGACTTGACAGTAGGATATCCTCAGAAAGTGGTCTTCAGGAACGCCGAGATAGAAATCCGCAGGGGCGAGAAGGTCGCTCTGGTAGGAAGAAACGGCGAAGGAAAGACCACATTGATGCGAGTCATCATGGGCCAGCTGGATCCAATTTCCGGAGAGGCTAAGGTAGGGCACAATGTCAATGTCGGCTATTTCGCTCAGAATCAGGAAGATATACTTGACAAGAATGAGACGGTGCTGAGCACGTTGGAGAACATCGCCTCCGGAGATATCCGCACCAAACTGAGAGACATACTTGCAGCATTCCTTTTCAAAGGGGAAGGCATTGACAAAAAAGTTGCAATCCTCAGCGGAGGAGAGCGCGCACGTCTGGGCATGGCCAAACTTATGCTCCAGCCGTACAATCTTCTGGCGCTCGACGAGCCTACCAACCACATGGACATCAAGTCAAAGGATGTCCTGAAACAGGCTCTCAAGAACTTCGACGGGACACTTGTGGTTGTTTCCCATGACCGAGATTTCCTTGACGGCCTTGTGGACAAGCTATATGAATTCAGGGACGGCAAGGTCAAAGAACATCTCGGAGGTATTCAGGACTTCCTCGATGAACGCAGGATAGAGAACCTCCAGGAACTCGAAAGGCGTTTCCATGAGGCTGAGCCTGCCAAACCTGCTGAACCGGTCATATCGGCCGGAAAACAGGACTTCCTGGCCAAGAAGACCATATCCAAAGAGGAGCGCAAACTCAGAAACAGGATTTCATTCCTCGAGAAGGAGATTGAATCCACCGAGAGCAAGATGAAAAAGATCGAAGCCATCCTCGCCAACCCGGGAAAAGATGATGACGTCATGGAACTTACCAGAACCTATCTGGAGCACAAGAGGGACCTGGACGCCATGACTGAGGAATGGGCAGAACTTTCAGAACAAATAGACCAGTAAAGAAGTTTTTGCAATGTTTGTACTTGATTCACATTGTGACACGCCGTCTCAGATAATGCGTCTGAGAGATCTGTCTTTGGACAATCCTTATGCTCACATTGACTTTCCCAAGCTGAAGAAAGGTGGTGTCGATGCCTCATTCTTTGCGCTGTACACTCCGGGAACGATGGAGCCGGACGCCGCGACACGCTACGCATTGGAAATGATCGCAGGCGTCAATGATGCTGTGGAAGCCTCTTCCGACATTGCAGCTTTGGCAAATACCCCGGAAGAAGCATTCAGAAACAAGGATAACGGCAAAATTTCCATTTTTTTGGGAATGGAAAACGGACTGCCTGTCCAGGGGAGCCTGGCACTGCTGAGACAGTTCTACAGGATGGGCGTCAGATATCTGACATTGACGCACAATACGGACAATATGATCTGCGATTCTGCGGCTCAGGGACAACGTTGGGGCGGCTTGAGTCCGTTCGGCAGGGAAGTCGTCGCCGAAATGAACAGGCTTGGCATGATAATAGACGTCGCACATGCTTCAGACAAGACATTCTACGACTGCATAAAGTACTCGAAGGCTCCTGTAGTAAGTACACATTCTTGTTGTAGGGCGCTGGCCAAGCACAGGAGAAACATGACGGATGACATGATAAAGTGTATAGCAGAAGCCGGCGGAGTCATCCAGATCAATTTCTATCCTCTGTTCCTGTCAGACGAATTTGCAGAGACACTTGAGCATTCCGGACTGGATCCGATAGCTGATGAAATAGAGGCAAGATTCATAAAAGACCCGGCATCCGAAGCAAACCGGAGAGACTGGATAGAAATCCAGCAGAAGTTGGCCGAACTGAAGAGACCTTCATACAAGCGAATTATTGACCATATTGACCATGCCGTAAGCATTGCCGGAGTTGACCATGTCGGCATCGGATCCGACTTCGACGGAATCAATGTCACACCGGAAGGTTTGGAAGACGTATCCAAGATGCCAGTGCTTTTCGAAGAGATGAGAAAGCGTGGCTACAGCGAGTCCGACATCGAAAAAATCGCAGGTCTCAACTTCCTTAGAGTGATGAAAACTGTTGAATCTCTTGCAGAACGCGGGTAGAGACACATTTCAAATAATGTCCTAAAAGGGCCCTGATTACTTGATTTTGCGTTATCAGGGCCATTCTATTCAAGAATTACGGCATAAACTGCTATAATATTGTCATTCAGGTTTTTATCCTATTAATAAATGGAACTTATTGTTTACATATTTGCGTGTAACAAAAATGTTATGCGCTTTAACAACTTTGTTTCATTCATTGATTATCTGTTACTTAAGTCCTCTTTTACAATCGTAAACAGAAAATAGAGAGCAGATGCTGCAAAACGTTCGATATTTCGCTTCCTGTCATTATGATACTGGAATTTTGCAGTTTCGGTCCTGCCGGAAGCCGTGCTTACTCCTACCCAAACGGTACCTTCAGGATTTACGCCATCACCGCCTCCAGGTCCAGCCAGCCCAGTGGTCGCCACAGCATAGTCGGCACCCATAAGTTTCCTTACCCCTTCGGCCATGGCCGCAGCTACTTCGCTGCTCACAACTCCATTCTTTTCAATAACCTCTGAAGGGACTTTTAGGACATTTTCTTTCACAGGTATCGCGTAAGATGTCACTGAACCGAGATAATAACTGGAAGAGCCCGGCACAGTGGTAAGGAGATGAGAAATCTCTCCGCCAGTACAAGATTCCGCAGCGCAAAGTGTCTTGTGGTTCGCCTTGAGAATCTCTCCCAGCGCGTGTTCGAGAGTATCGTCACTGTCGGAATATACTACATCGCCGAGAATTCGCTTCAATTCATTGACTTGATCCTCTATTTCAGCCTCAATGCGGCTTCTGCCATAGGCGGAAAGACGCAGCCTCACGCCGGTCAGCGGATTAGGGAGGTACGCAAGATGAATATAAGAAGGAAGATTATCCTCCCACGCCTCTATTTTCTTGGCCAAAGCGGACTCTGCAAGCCCGTAAGTCATCAGCGTGCGGTGATATATTTCTTCAAGGGTAAAGTGGTTCTTGATGTCGGAAATGACGTCAGGAAGCATGTTCAGCGTCTCAAACGGCACACCCGGCATAGAATACAAGACAGCCTCGTGGCCATATCTGGAAGCAGGAAAACGGAATACCATGACAGGAGCCGTACCGAATCTGTTCGGAATGACCTCGCATTTATCAGGGACCTGGGCCTGGGCTTTGTTTGCCGCCAGCTTGTCAAGCCCTCTGGAATGCAAAATTTCACGCATAATAGCCTCCTGGGCCGCATTCAACACATATGATGTGCTTCCGGACAGTTCGGCCAGCGCAGCCTTCGTAATGTCGTCCTTTGTAGGCCCGAGACCACCTGTAGCAACTACCACGTCATGTGTCCTGAGTTCTTCGTCCAGAGATGAAACAATCGTGTCGTGGTCGTCACCGATGGACTTCATCGTGGTAACTTTCAGGCCAATGGCGTTGAACTCCCTTGCAATGGCTGAAGAATTAGTATCTACAATCTGACCGATGAGGATCTCGTCACCGATTGTACAAATACTTGCATTAATCATGATATAATCAACTTAAAAATCGTGTCTATCACTTGGTATCCAGCGACTTGAGAATCTTCTCGACAAAACCTGGGCCCTCGTAGATGAAGCCGCTGTAAATCTCTATCAATGAGGCTCCTGCAGCGAGCATTTCCTTTGCCTGCTCAGGGCTCATAATGCCTCCGACGCCTACAATCGGCAGTTTTCCGCCCGTCTTGGACGCTATGTAGCGAACCATCTCCAGATTCTTCGAATACAGAGGTGCTCCTGACATGCCTCCCTTACCGATTTCATCGATTTTCTCCTGAGGAATAGTCAGACCGTCACGCTTGCGGCTCGTATTGCCTGCCACAACTCCGTCAATGCCGGAAAGCATGGCATAATCAAGTATCTCATCAATCTGGGAATGTGCCAGATCAGGGGAGAGTTTCAGTAGTATCGGCTTGTAATCGTCAAATCCGGTCCTCAAATCCAGGAGACTGTCCATGATGTCAGACAGGCTGGATACGTCCTGAAGGCTCGTAAGTCCCTCAACATTAGGACATGATATGTTAATGACGAACATGTCAACAAAGTCGTAGAGAAGACAGAAGGCGTTTCTGTAATCTTCTGCCACCTGCTCTCCCTGAGAAGATGAATTAGGCGCGATATTTCCGGCCACAATAACTTCAGGATGCTCCCTGTTCAAATTATTTATGGCATTGTTTACACCCAGATTATTGATGCCCATACGGTTGATGATAGCCCTGTCTTTTATGACCCTGAACAGACGAGGTTTAGGATTTCCCGGCTGCGGGCGCACCGTAAGCGATCCGATCTCCACAAATCCGAAACCGAAGTCAAACAACTCGTTATAGCATTCTCCGTTCTTGTCCAAACCACCTGCCAGACCCACAGGATTAGGGAATTTGATGCCGAAAACCTCCCGGGAAAGATCCGGATGTTCTCTTTTGAAAATCATTCTCACGATATTTCTTCCCAATGGAATATGACTAAGGATCCTGAGACCCTTCATCGTCATCTGGTGTGCCGTTTCCGGATTGAACTTGAACAGAATCGGACGGATAAGATGTTTGTACATGTCGTTTCAATTTTTTCGCTGTGCAAATATACAATGATTTTACTTTATTTCAATGAAAGTATTATCATCGTAAAAGACGACAATCTTGGAGATTTTGCGCTTATTATCAATGACTTGCATCGGTTCAGAAGGGGAGTCGTTCCCCTTCGTGGGCAACGTATCCGCCAGCGCCCGTACAGATTCAGGGCGAATTTCCGATTCTCGAAGAGTTACCTGAGGCTTGACCTCAGCCGCAGGCGGTTCCGGCTGGCTGAAAAGGTCCGGAGGCAAGGTCTCCTCCTGACGGACAGGTTCCGGCGCGGGAACATTCATTGACTTGTACATCTTGCCTGTTCCATTGAGAAGCCACTCGATATTCAGATTGGGGTAGTGCTTCGACATACTGTACAGGAAATCCCAGCCGGGCTTGTTCCTTCCGGCCAAGATATGGGACACACTCGCCCTTGCCACCTTGATGGTATCTGCGAACTGAGACTGAGAAATGTTTTCCGCAGCAAGAAACTGCTCGAATCTGGTGTTCATATTTCTAAACATTAACTTTACAAAAGTACACATTACAAATGAAAAATGCAAGAGCTAATCCGAGTTACATATGTAATAGGGGAGGGGAAAAGAACGTTACAAATCATATATTTAACTTTAGATTATAGCGCATTACTGCCTTATTACTAATTATATAAACTTAACAAATGTCTCATTTCATGACGTCTTTGGCTCACATCTCCTGAATTCACATGCTTATTATAACCCATTTCTTTAAATGATAACAAATAACTATCTGATTATCTGCCATTTATCCGCTCAACAAAATATTAATAAATTCCGCTTATTTCACATTCTTACCATTTTACAAATATTACCAAATATACATAATAACATTTGTAAACTTTACATTTATAGCCTCAGTCGCACATTTGTAATTGGTTTAGTTTTACAAATGTATATATCTTTGAGAATTCAATTCTGCTCGGATATTCTATAGTTTATGTGTAATTTTGCATTGTCATTAATGAACAGAAATATGATACCTGACATAAGAATCGAAGATTACAACTACCCCCTGCCGGATGAAAGGATAGCAAAATACCCTCTGGCAGAAAGGGACTCATCCAAACTCCTCAGATATGAAAACGGAGTTGTCAAAGAATATGTGTTCCGCGAGATTCCCGAACTTCTCCCATCCGATGCCGTGATGGTTTTCAATGACACCAAGGTTGTCCCGGCAAGACTTCATTTCGTGCGCCCTACCGGAGCGCGCATCGAGATCTTCTGCCTGCAGCCTGTCACCCCTGAAGAATATAATCTGGCATTTGCAACCACCGAGTCCTGCACATGGAAATGTGTCATCGGCAATGCAAAGAAATGGAAAGGAGATGTCCTCGACTTATACAATCCTGAAGAGTCAGACGAAATCAAAGCATTGTCAATGAAAGCGGAGCTCATTTCAAGAGACGGACAGACAGGCATTGTCAAATTCTCCTGGAACGGAGAGATTCCTTTCTCCAAAGTCCTTGAAATCTGCGGAACAATCCCTATCCCGCCATACCTTAACAGAGACAGCGAAAGCATTGACATTGAAAGATATCAGACGCTTTATGCGAAATTCAGGGGTTCCGTTGCCGCTCCTACGGCCGGACTCCATTTCACGCAGAACGTTCTCGACAGAATCAAGCAAAAAGGCATTGACATGGAAACTGTCTGCCTCCATGTGGGCGCCGGCACCTTCCTTCCGGTGAAGGATTCGGAAGTGGCGAAGCATCCGATGCACCGCGAGCCTTTCATTGTGACTCTAGATTTCCTCAAGGATATCAGACATTCGGGCAAGAAGGTCATTGCCGTCGGAACAACATCCGTCAGGACTCTTGAATCCCTCTACTATGCAGGTGTTTCATGTATCGAGACAGGAAATCCGCAGGATGTCGAGCAATGGGCCCCATATAACAGAGAATACTCCTATTCTACAGAAGAGTCCATCGATGCGCTCATCTCCTATCTCGAGAAGAACTCTCTCGACAAACTGAGCATCGGAACAAGAATCATTATCGTTCCCGGGTTCAAATTCAGAATCGTAGATATTCTGGTAACGAATTTCCACCAGCCTGAAAGCACATTGATCCTGCTCGTGTCAGCGTTTGTCGGCGGAGACTGGCATACCATATATGATTATGCCCTGGCCCATGATTTCAGGTTCCTGAGTTATGGCGACAGTTCAATTCTCTTTCGCAGCAAGTAGTCCCGATATGGCCATCTGATGAGATACGCTGAATGCGGTTTGCACTTTCCAGCCTTTTTTATTAGATTTGCCCTGTAAACGTGTAGCAGAACCTTAACATTTTCTCAATGGTTTCCTGCAACAGTATAATTAAAAGAATATGTGTGAAGAAATCAACGAATTCGAAAGCATCGGTCCGTATTCGGACAAGGAAGCTGTCGAAGCTCTAGGAAAACTCGCCGATCATCCGGCAGTCATAGAAGTATCCAAGGCAATATTCCCGGACAAGCCTAAGGAGTATTTGCGGGAGGTCCTTAAAAACCTGAAAAGCATAGATGAGTTTCAGACCCTCGTAATGTCAAAGGCAATCGAGTGGGTTCTGGATACCTCGGCCCATAATTTCTCTTACGACGGAATTGAGAATATCAAGAAAATCAACGGAAAATTCCTGGCACTGTCGAACCATAGGGACATCATTCTGGATCCTGCAATCACTCAGGTCGTACTATATCGTAACGGAATCCAGATGACTGAAATCGCTGTAGGAAGCAACCTTCTCTCCAACAAATATGTAGAGTACCTTATCAGGTCCAACAGAATGATCAAGGTAATCCGCGGAATCAATGCCCGTCAGCTTTACCTGTCATCACAGGTTCTTTCAAAGTATATCAGAACCGGAATTACTTCAGGCAAGAGTTCCATCTGGATTGCACAGCGTGAAGGAAGGACAAAGAATGGCATTGACACGACTGAGCAGGGTTTGCTCAAGATGCTTGACATGAGCGGAACCAAGGACTTCGTTTCGAATTTCGAGGAACTGAACATAGTACCTCTCAGCATTTCATACGAGTACGAGCCATGCGACATCATGAAGGCAAGGGAACTTCTCATTTCCCGCACGCAGAAATATGTCAAGGGCCCGCAGGAAGACCTCATCAGCATCATGACCGGCATCAACCAGCAGAAAGGAAACATCCATCTCAATATCGGTGCCCCTCTTACCCACGAGGAAATCGTCGAGGCTTCATATTGCAACAAGAATGACCGCTATCAGGCTATCAGACACGCAGTTGATGATCGCGTAATCGAGGGTTACAGACTGTGGAAGAACAACTATATCGCCTACGATATGGTCAACCACAGCTACAAGTACAGTGACCTATATACTCCTGAGGACGTGGAAAAGTTCACGAACTACGTCGAGCAGCAGCTGGATAAGGTGGAGAAATCTCTCAACAGGTCTGACTTGCGTGACATCTTCCTCAAGATTTACGGAAACCCTGTCCTCAGCAAGGAACAGCTCATGGAAGAAAAGGCTGCGGCTGCCAAACAGCAGTAAACGGCCAACGGATAAGAAAAACGGCGGATTGGAATTCCAGTCCGCCGTTTTTCTTATCCTATATGACCCGCATCTGCGAAATCCGTCTAGTTCCTGATATGGACATCCATCTGAGGGAACGGGAATTTCAAGCCCTTCTTGGGCAGTTCCGTGAAAATCGCCTCATTGATATCATACATCACGTCCCAATAGTCCTCGACCTTCACCCAAGCCTTCATCACATATTCGATGCAACTGTCTTTCATTGAATTCAATGCGACAAAAGGATTCGATGCCCCTGGCGTCGATGAAGTCAGGATGCGCTTGTCATTCTTCAGTATTTCATACATCGCAGCCTTGGCAGCCTCGTTATCCGTACTGTAATCCAGTTCGACCTTCCACTCCAGACGGTTGACGCTGTGCTCGAAATAATTGTCAATGTTGCCGTTTGAAAGGGCGCCATTCGGGAGAATAATCGTCCTGTTGTCAAATGTGCGCAATTTGGTACTCACGATGTTGACTTCAGACACTATTCCGGAATATCCTAAAGCCGTAATGTAGTCACCTGCCTTGAACGGCTTGAACATGAGAATCATTATACCTCCGGCAAAATTCTGCACAGTGCCGCTTAGCGCCATACCGATGGCCATACCTCCTGCGGCAAGCAGAGCCGCGATGGAGGTAGTATTGATGCCAAGCGTTCCTATCGTAATGATGATGAGGAGCACTGTCAATGTTATTGACACAAGACTGGTTATGAAAGTCGAAAGAGTTTTCTCTGTATGTTTTCTTTCGAATATCCTGCGCAACAACGCTTTGACCCTACGGATCAGCCAGGCTCCGACAGCATATATGACAATTGCCGCCAAGACCTTCAGTCCGAATCCGATTGCGTCATGAATCAAGTCCTGAAGGAATTTGTTCGGGTCTGATGCAATCTCCTGGGCAATGTTTGTCAATGCTACTTTCGCGGAATCAGAATTGAACGTCAATGAGTCAAGCTGTGGCAACTGTGATGGCATAATGATTCTCCGTTATTTTAGAAAAGTTTGTCAATGGCAGCAATAATCTCCTCTGCAGGAAGATCCGGGCTCAATACGAGATCCGGTTCCTTGAGGACGAACCCCTTGCGGGTAGCTCCAAGCATACCGCCACCGGTCACATTCAGCATCACGGTCTCGTCATGCTTTATGACACCGGCATCAAGAGCCTGCTTCATACTTGCGACAGCACATGCTGATGCAGGGAAGAGATCATAACCTTCTGCACTGAAGTATCTTACAACCCAAGAAACAATCTCGTCATTGGAAACCTTGAACATGTCTCCACCTGATTTCTCGAGCACGTCGAACAAGCCGCCTGCAAGGCTGTATGGCGGTTTTCTGTTTGAAAGCACCTTGCCGAGAATTACTTCAGCCTTATTTCTTCCTTCCTCAGGAGTCATCGGTACAAGCTGGCGGCTGTGAGCTTTCCATGAATCGTACATGATGGTGAATGGTGCATTCTGACTGGCATAGATTCTCATCTTATTCTCACCGAAACGTCCGTCAGCAGCAAGCCTCTCAGCGTTCTCCCATGCGGCAATGGCACCGGTGCCGCTACCTACAGCCTGGAAATATGCATCAGGAATCCTTCCGATAGTCTCCACGGCAGAAAGAATCGTAGTACCCATTCCGTCACGCCTTGCAACATTCTTCGCGCCGCCCTCTGCCATATATCGTGGATCTGAGCAGAGCTTGTCACCAAGAGCGATAGCATCGTAATAGTCAGTTCCTGCAGGTGTGGCGACAATCTTTACACAAGAAGAGAGTTTCTTCTTGAACCACAGGTCGCTGAAATTGTCGAGCGGCACACATATAACGATAGGAATATTGTTGTCCGAGCAGACCTTCGCAAATGCACGGGCAGTATTTCCCGCAGACTGGACAACGAGAATCCTCTTGTTGTTCTTAGGCAATCTCGCACATACCGAATATGCCTCTGTCTCCTTGAACGAGCAAGTCTCCATTCTGGCACCAATTCTAGGGCAGTAGCCTGAGAAGGTGATATAGAGATTTTCCATGCCAAGCATCGCGGCCAGGCCCTTGCTCTTATATGTTACAGGTGCATGTGAATGTCTTAGAGGTTTCCTGATAGGAAGCCATTCGGCATATCTGTATAGTCCCTTGAGATCTTCTCTGGGAGTAAATTTCGTGTTCTCATAAACAGCTCTCACAAGAGACGGAGATTGTGCTTCCGGATCGGCGAGCGTCCAGCCCTCGTCTTCGAAAACCCTGCCGGTACCGACGTTGACCAGCTTGTATTTTGTAGGTTTGAACATATTATAAGTGGTTTAGATTTTTACTTGTCAATGATAAGCCAGGTCATATAGGCGATTTCAAGAATCAGAAGGCAGATTCCATCTGCCCTGTCGAGCTTATCTCTCTTGAATGTATAGATACTTATTGCGATTGCAAGTGCGCTTACAAGAAGCGCTGCCGCATCCACATAACTGATTGCCGCAAATGACAACGGATGGATCAATGCCGAGCCACCGAGAATCAGAAGGATATTGAACACATTGGAGCCCAATATGTTACCCAGCGCGAGCTGGCCTTTCTTCTTCGCAGCAGCCACGATACATGTGGCGAGTTCCGGCATTGATGTGCCTCCTGCAAGAATCGTGATTGCGATGAACTTGTCGCTGACTCCGATCATCTTGGCGATGCTTGTGGCAGAATTGACGAAAAACTGTCCTCCCAGAATCAGTCCTGCAAGACCGGCAACTATCATGAAGACAGATTTGCCCACGGATACCGGTTTCTCATCCTCATCTGAATTCTCATCCGGCACATCGAAGCGGAATGACAGATAAATATATGTCGCGAACAATACGACAAGTATTGCGCCTTCAAGTCTTCCCAATGTATCTGTTCCGAAACCGAAGAGTTTATGAGTCATTCCCAGACCGAGCAGCAAGACTGTAATGAAAATATTGATCGGAATGTCTTTCCTCCTGTTCAGACTTGTTATCGTCATCGGGCAAATTACAGCCGTTACTCCGAGAATGAGCAGAACATTGAAAATATTCGAACCCATGACATTGCCGATGGCGATATCGGCATTGCCCTGGATGGCACCGATGAAACTGACCACCATCTCAGGAGCGGAAGTTCCCATTCCAACAATGGTAAGGCCAATGACGAAATCACTGATTCCCAGTCGTTTGGCAACTGATGACGCACCATCCACAAGCCAGTCGGCTCCTTTTACAATAAAAAAGAGACCGACAAGAAAGATGAAAATCTGGAGTAACATAGTCTATTTGTTGTTTTCTTCGTCCTGCAATTTTGCTTCAGCGCGCCTTCTGATTTCCTCGTCGGAGAGGAGTCTCAGTGCGCATACATTCTCGACATGCATAGTATGAGGGAACATGTCCACAGGCTGAACAGCCGTTATATCATATTTTCCTGACATCATGGCAAGATCTCTTGCCTGAGAAGCAGGGTTACAGCTGACATACACAATCTTGGACGGCGCTGCCTCAAGTATCACTTTAACCACATCCGGATGCATTCCTGCACGGGGAGGGTCAATGATCATGACTTCAGGCCTTCCATGTTCCCTGATGAAATCAGAGGTGAGGATGTCCTTCATGTCTCCTGCGAAGAATGTGCAATTGTCAATGCCGTTTGCTTTGGCATTGACCTCGGCATCGTCGATTGCCTCTTTCACGTACTCGATTCCGATAACTTTTGCGGCCTTGTCGGAGACAAACTGCGCGATGGTGCCGGTGCCGGTATAGAGATCATAGACAGTCTCGTTTCCGGTCAATCCCGCAAAATCCTTCGCAACAGAATAAAGTCTCTGGGCCTGCTCGCTATTGGTCTGGTAGAACGACTTCGGTCCGATTTTGAACTTGAGTCGTCCCATTGTCTCCCAGATTGCGTCTGCACCTTTGTATAGTATGCACTCCTGGTCGGCAATGGAATCGTTCAGTTTGGTATTGATAACATAATACAGCGACACGATTTCAGGGAAAGCTTCTGAGACAGCGTCGAGCAATGGTTTGACAGCTTCATCCTCATGGGCAAAGCAGACTGTAAGCATGACTTCACCTGCCTTGTTGTTCCTGATGATGATGTTTCTCATCAATCCTGTATTCTCGCGAATGTTGTAGAATTCAAGTTTGTGCCTTACAGCATATTCCTTTATGAAGAGACGTATCTTGTTGGACGGCTCGGGCTGCAGACAGCAGTGTCTGATATCCAGAACTTTATCGAAGAATCGTCCGACATGGAATCCGAGTCCGAGTCTTTCTTCATCAGTAAGGCTCTCCGGATCTTCCGTGTCAAATATCCATCTCTTGTTGGAAAAGGTAAACTCCAGCTTGTTCCTGTAATACTGTGTCTTCTCAGACGGAAGAATAGGTGAAATTTCCGGAATCTGGAGATGACCGATTCTTACGAGCTGGTCCCATACCTGCTGCTGCTTTGCCTGCAACTGCATTTCGTAGGGGAGAGGCTGCCATTTGCATCCTCCGCAAATTCCAAAATGCTCACAGAAAGGTTCAAGTCTCTGTTCTGACGGTTTGACTATATCCAGGATATAGCCTTCCATATAATTCTTTTTCTTCTTCGTAATTCTGACATTGACAATGTCCCCGGGCACCGCGAATTCAACGAAGACCACAGCCCCATCCACATGGGCCAGTGATTTTCCTTCCGCAGCAACCGCTTCAATCGTCACATTTTCAAGTACCAGGTCGAGTTTCTTCTTTGCCATTTGTTTTTAATTGTCGTTTCTAACCACAGCCTGAGAGACATTGATCATAAAGTCTCCCATAGCCTCCAACTCTGCTATAATATCAAGGAAGTAGTTGAGTGACTGATAGTTGCCGGTATGGCTCTCAATCTGGGCAATTCCTTCCTCTCTCAATTTGTCTCTAGTTTCGTTAATCACATCCTCTGCATTATACGCATTGGCAATATCCCTCACGTATCCGTTGGCCGCCTTGTCGAGATTCTCCACCATGACACCATAGGCAAAATCCACCTTGGAAATCATCAGATTGATCTTTTCGATGGTCGCCTCATCGAATTTCCTGTTGTGGACACGCTCCCTTTCCAGAATACGGCTTATGTTCTCACCACTGTCTCCGAGGCTTTCCAACTCACCGATGACGCGATACAGCACCTTGATTTCTTCGGCTTCCTCTTCGCTGATGCTCTCAGCAGACACGCTATTGAGGAATGCCGCTATCTGATATTCCAGTTTGTCGGACAATTCCTCCGACTGGACGAGTTTCACTCTGAATGACTCGAACTTGTCAGAGTCCTTCTCATTGACGGCATTTGCAACATTGACAAAACCCGATTTCATGATTGCCGCGAAATGAGCGACTTCCTTGAACGCCTGAGAAATGGAAATGCTCGGAGCACCGAATCTTCTGGCTGAGATGTAAATCAGTCTTGAACCGTCATCCGGAATCTCTGAATCAGCTGATACAAGCTTGGTTACCAATTTTTCAATCGGCTTGGTGAACCATGCCAGAATGCAGGTTCCAAGAACATTGAAGAGCGTATGGAAGGTCGCAATGGCGAAAACAGGATGCCATCCTTCAGTGATGTGCGCAACAAAACCCGTGAAAGGCTTGAAGAATATCAATGCCATGACAGCACCGACTACATTGAAGAGCGTATGGACCAAGGCTGCACGTTTTGCCTGGATATTGGCGTCTGATGCCGCAATATTTGCAGATATTGTAGTACCTATGTTTTCCCCGAGTACCATAGCCGCAGCCATGTCGAAGTTAATCCATCCCGAAGTCATCATGACCATCGTAAGTGTCACGGCACCAGTAGATTGCATTGCAAAAGCCAGAACGCATCCCACGGCCATGAACATAAGCAGGCAAAGGAATTCAGAACCTGCGAGGCTGTCGATTGCAGCCTTAAGGGAGGGGAGCTCCGTGACAGGAGGGAATGTAGATAACATAAAGGACAGTCCTATGAACAGCAATGCCAGTCCGATAACGACCTCGCCGGTAATTTTCTTTTTCTGTCCTTTCGCCATCGTCAATACGAATCCGATTGCAATCAGCGGGTACGTCATGAACTTAAGCGCTCCGTCAAATCCTGCCAATGCGATAATCCAGGTCGTGAACGAAGCTCCGATGTTCGCGCCCATGATGACGAGAATCGCCTGTGTCAATGCGAGTACACCTGCATTGACAAAACTCACGACCGTAACGGTCGCTGCGCTGGAAGATTCAGCCAATGTGGTTATACAGAATCCTGAAAGAATGCTGTTGACAGGGTTTTTCTTCATCCACGGCAGAAAATTTTTCATTCTGTCACCGGTCAGTTTCATCAAGCCGCCGCTCAGAAGGTTCAGTCCATAAAGGAACAATCCGATGGCACCGAATAGGGTAAGGAACTGTAAAACCATACTAACTTAACATAATATAAATTGTGTAACACTTTGATATTAACATTTACAAAATTACAAAATTATGTCAACTAAAAAAACACCTCTCTCGCTTGTTTCGTACATTCAGAAGATTAATAAGTTATCTTCAGATTCTTCTCTCTTCAATCTACAGCAACAAGCTACTTTGCTAGGTGCTATTGACTCTATGCTTAATGTAGTTGTTGAAGCGACTGTTGATTACAATCGAAAAAAACATGAAACAGTGTAAATTTCGTGTTAGTTACATGGAGAAATATGTATCTATCGAAGTGTGTAAAATGAACGTTTCACCTAATGAGTACCTCGGCCGTGTTGATATTCTTGTTAACGGTATTAAGGGTGTTCGCTCTAAGCGATTTGTTTATGTTCGTCCAGTTAACAGTATCACCTTTGATGCTCGCGTTAAACGTATCTATCTAGAGTATCTTACTCGCGGTTATGAAATTGATTTTTGTTTCCGCTCATACTTCTATCCTCATGAAAATTTTGACCTCTCAGATATTATAGGAGATAAGGCCCATGCCAACCTATCACATAAATATCAAACAAAAACGCCACAAAGTCGTTGCAGAAGATGAACTAGATGCCGCCTTTATGGTCATTCACAATCTACCCAAATATTTTGACATTGAAATTACAGATGATTATGGAAACGTTATTGCCGAAGCAAATGACCGAACTGTGTACAAAAATATGGTACTTTTCGGTGAACCGATTGAAAACCCTGACTTCGAATAAGAAGCGAGTTTTGATTTTAGTAACAAGTTTGTTACTAACTCTTGCCGCTATTTTCTGCGTGAGTTGCGGCACTACCCGTGCCGTTGTCCACACTTCCGGTAAAGGTCTTTCTACTGGTACTA
>OQVZ01000445.1_pt1 | contig 15881 bp, 14 predicted proteins | sample 1691571 | NCBI WGS metagenome assembly OQVZ01 (sample SAMN03418261, study PRJEB22391) | human gut metagenome | biome: human-gut; feature: organic feature; material: feces | host: Homo sapiens | place: Tanzania | collected 2013-01
GAAAAAGAATTAGAGGAAGAATTATCAAAAAATGATTAAGGTTATATTTTTCGGAACTCCTGATATTGGTTTAAAATCTTTGGAATACTTACATAATTCAGATAAATTTGAGGTTTGCGCTGTTGTTACTCAACCTGACAAACCAGCAGGTCGTGGTCATAAATTACAAATGTCACCAATTAAAAAATTTGCAACTGAGCATGGTATTCCTGTTTTCCAGCCCAAATCAATAAGAAAAGAGCCTGAAATTCAAGAAGCTTTGAAAAAATTTAACCCTGACTTTTTTGTAACATTCGCTTTTGGACAAATTTTGTCCAAAGAGGTTTTAGATATTCCTAAATACCAAACAATAAACCTACATGCCTCACTTTTACCAAAATATAGAGGGGCTAACCCAATTCAGCGTGCTATTATCAATGGAGACAAAGAAACAGGTATTTGCACCATGATTACAGAATTAGGGCTGGATTGCGGTGATGTATGCCAAAAATTAGTCATTCCAATTTCTGACTCTATGAACTGTGAAGAGCTTTGGAACGAAATCGGTGAAAAATCGCCAAAAATGATAGATGAAACATTAACAGGGTTGTACGAAGGCAAACTAACTCCTCAAAAGCAATGTGAAGATGGAGTTTGTATGGCTAACAAACTAACAAAAGAAGAATGTTTAATTGATTGGTCAAAATCAAACATTGAAATTCACAACTTGGTACGTGGAATATGCCGTTGTCCTAGCGCTTACTTTATTTTCAATAACAAAATCATCAAGGTTATTGAAACAACTCCAATTAATGGTAGCGGAAAAATAGGTGAAATTGTTGCTCATTCCAAAGAAGGTGTTGATATCGGCTGTGGAGAAGGGCTTTTGCGCCTACTAAAAATTAAACCTGAAGGCAAAGGCGAAATGCTTGCCAAAGATTGGTATAACGGAGTAAAAAAATAATGGTAACAAAGGGAATACGAGGAGCAATAACTGTTGAGGCAAACACAAAAGAAGCTTTAGAAGAAGCAACTCTTGAATTGCTATCTGAGATGTTTGAAAAAAATGAAATAACAGGAACTTCTAAAATTTCGCATATAATTTTCACAACAACAAAAGATTTGAATGTGGCTTTTCCTGCAACTTTTCCAAGACTAGCTTTTGGCTGGGATGATGTTGCTATGATGTGTTTTCATGAACTGGATGTACCAAATTCTTTGCAAATGTGTTTAAGAATTTTGATTGTCATTAATTGTGATGAAAATTTTGAACCTGAATTTGTCTACTTAAAAGGTGCCAAAGCTCTGAGAAAATAGAGAAACACTGGCTGGAGCCTACGACTACACTCCGTAAAAACCAATAATACATTTGCATCTCATCCAAACATATACAAATTTTAATCAAAAAATGAACTTTTTATTTTTCAATTCGTTATATAAATGTAGGCATTGAATAAAATAAAAGGAGGTTCATTATGAAAAAGATTATAGCAACAGCATTATGTTTAACTATTTCAGCACCATGTTTTGCTATGGGCAGATATGACAGACACTACCCTAAACACAATAACAGACCTCCGTGTTCTGTGTATGAACATAGATGCAAATACAACAATCACTACAGACCATGCAAAACATCTCAAAGAACCAAAACAATTGCAGCAGTAGCAGGTGTGGCAGGTGTTGCAATGATTATCTCAGCTTTAGTTGATTAACTACTTCACCTTAAAAAATATATCCATACTAAATTTTATTACCCCAATTTCCAAATAACCTTCAGTTGAAGGTTATTTTATTGTGTGAGGATATCCTGTCATGCTAAACTGCGGATTTTGGCAAGTGCGCCGTGTGAACGGAGTGAACCCAGCACGTCTTGGCGAGAGCTGCGTTGAGCCGGTCGAGCCGCCAATAATCCAAGACTGTTTCAGCATCTCAAATTAAACAAATTAGTCAAGTGCAAAACTTGTAATATTTGAGACCCTGAAACAAGTTCAGGGTGACAAATTTTCCCTCGCCCCTTGAGGGAGATGGGCGACCAGTTATACTTTCAGACTAGCAATTTTAGAACTTCCAAGGGTAATCGCTTTTGAATTCCCATTGATCGTTTTCTAACAGCTTTGTACACCAATAACGACCATCTGATTCATCAGTTTTTGTTCCACATTGACGTATCATATCAGCTCTTGTTGTAGTTGCGGCAGTTAGACCACTACCATAAGTTCCAAAGAATATATCTTCCCTGCCAAAGTGAGTACGTCTGGTAGCAGGCTCAAAGCAGTACAAGAACCTATACATATCAAATCCTATCTTATTTGGACCTTTATCACCATTTACGTCATAATCTACGTCTAAACATCCATATTTACCATGCAATATCAACTTTGAACCATCTCTAAAATAAACTGTTTTATGCGCAGCATCAACATATTCATGTCCGTAATATGGGTCAAGGGTTGCCATATACCAGTCATAACCACATTTATTACCAGGGTCAGCTTTTTCATCTCTGACCAACTTCATATCAGTAAAAGACCCTTTATCCATTTGCATATCAAGGATTGCATTATTCATTCTGCTATAAAAATTCTTTAATTTTGCACTATACTCTTTTTTCATTCTCTGATAGTGTAGCGTCGGAATCGTCATAGCCGCAACAACGCCGACGATTGACATTGTCACCATGACTTCTGCTAATGTGAATGCAAATTTTTTATTTGAAAACATTTAAAACTTCCTCTTTATTCTTAATATGTCATTTTCCAATTTTTACGTTGAATTATCGCAAGACAAGCTGTCGCATAAGAATTATTTTTGCAATAACCTATCAAAGTATCATCTGATAATTTCGCAGTATCATCGGATTTGCCAGTACATGCCGTTCCATAAAGGATTTTACCTTTTTTAGTTACACGGAATGCAAATAAGTCTCTTCCCAAAATGTTTGGTTTATCCTTACCATTTACATCAACCCAAAACAATCCGTAGCATTGATCGCCAGATTTTGTACCATCATCAATAGTAGCCTCCCATTTATCAACAGAATACCCTAGAGTGATACCATTTTTTAACATTTTGGTTGTACCACCGCCTCCTGCTTTTGTATCCATATCAGAAAGACGTTTGTATTCATTTTCATTTCCCCAACATTTTTTTGCCTCTGTACATTCATCCGCAATTGCGAAATTTGAACTTGACATCAAAGTTGTAGCATTACTAAATGCTGTATTTTCTAATGATTGGGTCTTATTATCAACCAATTGTCGGTCAATCAAATCTTGCACCATTACTACTGTATTTTTCAATTGGGATATTAAAAGTTTTCTGTTTATATCTTCAACCAGCGAAGGAATGGCTAGAGCTGCCAAAGCTCCAACAATTGCTAACGCTATAAGTAATTCTGTTAAGGTAAACGCTTTTTTACCACGAAACATACATTCTCCTTTAGTTTTAGTCACTCTTTTTTACTGTATAATCCTTATTTACATAATCAGAATCAAATCCGCTATGCTCAACCAAATAGTAGCAATCTGCAGCTACACCATTTTTACAACTTGCCTGAACCTTAGATAATGAATTCTCTGTTTGGAATGCTCCGACATCTCCAATATGTTCACCTGTATCAAAGTCATTAACACCTATTATTTTTAGTTCAAAATAATCTACACCGGCGATATTTGGACCTTTTGAACCATTAACATCAATTGCAACAACCTGATACCCTGCATCTGCATCATAGGCAGCCAAACCGACACCTGCACCATTTTTCAGAACAGCAGAAGCTGCAAAAGTAGTTGCAACCGAAGATAAAGCTCCTCCGTCAAGGTTTTTATACCCACCTGTTGGCTTAAAAATCAAATCACCTGCACCTTTAGATTTTGCAATATCAATATTTTTCAAAAAACCTTCAGGATCCGTTGCTATTTTGGAATTGGCATAATTTGACGACCCACCCATTTTAACCATTTCATTTTGTACAGTATCATTCATGATTCCGACAGAACTTTGCAAAAGCGCCATATTAGCCTTACCTATTGAATCTTTTATCACCCCAGGTAAAACCAATATTGCAAGAACACCGACTACGCTCAAACCAATTAACATTTCAGAAAGCGTAAATCCTGTCTTTTTTATCTTAATCATAACCAATCCTCATAAAAAACTGACATCTTCCCTCGCCATGTGGCTGAGGGGTTGGGTGAGTGGGCTAGCCCAAAACCCTCAACTGAAATTTTCAAAATCACAGCTGTACATATATTATTTTAACATTATTTTGCAAAAAGTTCAATTGCCTTGACGGAAGATTTTGAGCAAGTTAAAATTTAGTTGTATATAAGGTGAAGGGAGTAGAAAATGACTAATATACAAGTTTCACAAGAAATTCAAGAAAAATGCTGCGTAGCTCGTGGCGTAAAGGGTTCACCTGCCCCAATTCCACAAGAAGGTGAATGGACAAAATGTAAAGAAATCAAAGACATTTCAGGTCTTACTCATGGTTGCGGATGCTGCGCTCCTCAACAAGGTACTTGTAAATTAACTCTTAACGTTAAAGAAGGTATCATTCAAGAAGCTTTAGTTGAAACAATCGGTTGTTCAGGTATGACTCACTCAGCAGCTATGGCTGGTGAAATTCTTCCTGGTAAAACAATTTTGGAAGCTTTGAACACTGACTTGGTTTGTGATGCTATCAACGTTGCGATGAGAGAATTATTCTTGCAAATCGTTTATGGTAGAACTCAAACAGCTTTCTCTGAAAACGGATTGCCTGTTGGTGCCGGTCTTGAAGATTTAGGTAAAGGCTTGTGCTCTATGGTTGGTACTATCCACTCTACAAAACAAAAAGGTGTTAGATATCTTCAATTGACAGAAGGTTACATCCTTGAATTAGGTTTGGACAAAAATGACGAAGTTATCGGTTACAAATTTGTAAACCTTGGTAAAGTTATGGATGCTATCAAATCAGGTGTTGACCCTAAAGAAGCTTACGAAAAGAATATCGGTACTTATGGCAGATTTGCTGATGCCGTAAAAACTATCGACCCTCGTAAACAGTAGTATTTAGTAGTAAACAATAAATAATAAAGAAAAAGGAAAAATAAATTATGGCAAATTTTGAAGGAAAAGATAGACGTGAGGCTACTTTAGCAAAAGTTTTACCTGAATATGGTTTCAAAAACTTGGACGAAGCTCGCGAATTATGTTTATCAAAAGGAATTGACGTAGATGCGATTGTTAAAGGTATTCAACCTATCGCATTTGATAACGCATCTTGGGCTTATACTTTAGGTTGCGCTATCGCTATTAAAAAAGGTATTAAAAACGCTGCTGATGCTGCAGAAGCTATCGGCTTAGGTTTGCAAGCATTTGCTGTTCCTGGTTCTGTTGGTGATACAAGAAAAGTTGGTATCGGTCACGGTAACTTGGGTGCTATGTTATTAAGAGAAGAAACTAAATGTTTCTGTTTCTTGGCTGGTCACGAATCTTTCGCAGCTGCTGAAGGAGCTATCGGTATCGCAAGAAATGCTAACAAGGTTAGAAAAGAACCTCTAAGAGTAATCTTGAACGGTTTAGGTAAAGATGCTGCTTATGTAATCGCTAGAATCAACGGTTTCACAGCTGTTGAAACAGATTACGATTACAAAACTGGCGAATTAAAAGTTGTAAAAGAAACTCCATTCTCTGACGGAGAAAGAGCTAAAGTTAAATGCTATGGCGCTGACGACGTAAACGAAGGTGTTGCTATTATGATTAAAGAAGGTGTTGATGTTTCTATCACTGGTAACTCTACTAACCCTACAAGATTCCAACACCCTGTAGCTGGTACTTACAAAAAATGGTGCTGGGAAAACGGTAGAAAATACTTCTCAGTAGCATCAGGTGGTGGTACTGGTAGAACTCTTCACCCAGATAACGTTGCAGCTGGTCCTGCTTCTTATGGTATGACAGATACTATGGGAAGAATGCACGGTGATGCTCAATTTGCAGGTTCATCTTCAGTTCCTGCTCACGTTGAAATGATGGGCGTTATCGGTATGGGTAACAACCCAATGGTAGGTGCTACTGTAGCATGTGCTGTTGCTGTTGCTCAAGCTATGAACAAATAGTTCTAACTGAACAAAAATTAAAAAGACTCGGTAGTTCTGCTATCGAGTTCTTTTTTATCAAAATTTTCTTCAGGGCATTACAAAAAATAAACTAAAATAAAGCAATTGATACACTTATAGCAGACACTTTAAATGATATACTGAACCTACCACAACAAAAAGAGACTACTACCCCCAAATTTATTAAAAACTTTTGGATATAAAACTTTCCTAAAAATGATTTTAAATATGTCTCTAACATGTCACACTTGAATTAATTGTAAAGCAAAAATCCGTATTTTATATAGATAGTATATACTTACAATATACCTCAAATATACTATATACACAGGTTTAAGAAATATTAACAACATTAAAACAAAAAAGGCAATTTTCAAAAATAAAAAACGTTTATAAAAGAGTAAGGGAAAATTCAAAAGAACTTCAAAGAAAAGAAATATCAATTCTAAATGGATTGATGATATATGTGAAAAGGATATAAGTTAAACAAAGTTTTTTATACTCTCTCTCTTAATATCCTCGTGTTTATTTAATGTTGCCAATAATTCTTGGCAACTTTTTCTTTTATATAGTGGATTTATAGGTAAATATTTTAGTTTGTAACAAATTCAAATTTTAATTTTTGTGCCAAATTTGTGCCACTCAATAGAAAAATAGTTTGCATAATCTTAAAGCTTTTATATACTTTTATTCTTATTTATTTCCTTTTAATTAAATTTTTCGCAAAGAAAAAGCCTATCGAAATTCGATAGACTAAAAACAGAATAACTGAAAATTAAGAAGTAGAATTAAACTTTACTCATATACCATTTTACCTTTTGTCTGATAAAATCTCCTACTTGATTTGCAGGCACGTTCGGATATGGTGGAAGGTAAATAATATCAATCTTACCTTTGCTTGTTGTATTCGGATTTCTCTTTCCAAATTCATAATGAGTAAATACGGTATATGGTGTAACCTTTATTCGATATTTCTTACAAAGCTTAGCAACGTATTCAAAACAAGATTCAACTTGTTTTTTTGTAAGCGGATAATTTCCAACGTTGTAACGATTTTTGAAACCTGCCATACCACACATAGAAATACCTATTGAGCCGGTATTGCCACCACCTGTATGCTGTGCATATTTCCCATCATTACAATTCAAATTATCTTCCGGTTTGTATTTACCTTCAAATATCAATCCGTCCTTATTAACCATATAATGATAATCTTTATAGTCAACACTATTTGGCTGATGTCCGCCTGCTGTCCAGTGTATTACAATTCTATTCATGATGAACCCCCTCGAACATATCAAGCCTGTGATGAAGAGATTTACAAGACTGCTCAACCACAACCATTCTTTCAATAAGATTGTTATGTTTATCCTGCTTTTCTTCTAACCTGTTAAAATGTTCCTTAAATTCTTCGCGCAACAATTCCACGGTTTTTTCTTGATGTTCTTGATTCGCCTTTAAAGCTCCTTGCGAAAAAGCTATCTGAAAAATATTAACTATGATAGATAATGATAATGCTGCACCTGCTATCCATAAACTATAATTCATTAGCACCCCCTACTGGAGCAAAACACATGTAACAACTCATCAGGAGTAATCTCTGCATTAATATCCGTAAACAATCCTTGCTTTTGCAACTCTCTTAGGTGCATTTCAGAGCAATGACAGTTCCACTTTGTTTCTCGCTTGTTGAACACGCTGCGAATTGCGGACATGTAAGGATAACCCCTGCCAACTTCACTCAATAGATTTGCAGAAAACATCTTCTCATCAAGTTCAAAATCTCTCAAAACTATCACAAAATCTTCATCCGTAAGCCAAAGATATTTCTCAAGACTTTGAACACTCGCACGTGGCGGTTTCATATCAAAGATTAACACCTCTCCGTCTTTTTCAACAATAGACCCTGTGTGAGCAGGTCTAAAAGCTGTTTTATCAGGACATCTCCAACCCTCTGCCCACGCTACAATGTTTGCTGTAATACTCTGTCCTTTGGTAAATACCGCACTACCTACAAGCCTTTGTCTATGTACATCTATCCATAATCGAATTTCTTCATGTGTTTTGTACTTAAAAAAATTCTTATAAAAAACTACCTGCATTTTTCAAAATCTCCAATTTATATAAAAAACTATCCCTTGCCTATTTTCTATTTTGTAGGCTAGTATCAAAATCTTTAACCTTTCCGTTAATTTGGATAAGCAGAAACCCACCTGCTTTTTTTACCTTGATTACTTGAGTTTGTTTTTCATTAGTTGGTTGTTTTTGCAAAATTGCAACTGCACCGGAACTTTCAATTTCGATTACTTGTGTAGGAGCTTCATTAAGCCCTGTTAAATCTTCGGCACGACAGATTGTACCTAAACCAACAAAAACGCTCAATAATAAACCTGCTAATAATACTTTTTTCATTTTTCCATATCCTTTCATTTCTTCGCACGGCTAAGGACATAAAAGTCCCTAGCAAATTTGACCCCTATCATTTAGATAAGGCGATTAACTATCTGTAGATGTTGATTCATCTTTTGCGATTAATTCCTTATAATCCTTAGTTTCAAAAAATTTATCGAGCATTTCACCTGTGATATTTAAAGCTTGCCCTAACATATCAAAAATCGGATAACCTCGATAAAACTCCAAAGCCTCATCAAAACGATTCAGGTATAAAGCTTTCGTAATATCATCAAGACTTGCTTGCTCAATCATTGCACGTATTTGTGCCTTCCCTAACCCTTTAGCAAGGATTAGTGCCTCAAACACATCACCGCGTGTCATTGATAGATTATCAAGTCGTGCACGTTCCTTTTGTTTTTGTTCCTCTTCATAGTTTGGATTTTTGACAATCTCACCATCTTTATAAACAAACTTTTCAGGAGTCTCACAATAAGCATTGTAAACATCTTCTGACACTTCGAGGTTTTCCACCTCTTCATTAATTACAGGACACTGACCTGCACCGTTTAATTTTTCATTTTCTAAAAATATGTAATACATAACTATCTAACCTTTCTATAACCACATAATCTCAATATTGCAATTGTCGGAGCTGCAACTGTGCTTGAACAATACAAGCGCAAAGTCCTACTTGTCATTGGAATTATTCCATTTGCGAATTGCTGGTCTCGTGAGTTTGAATATGCGCGACCACCACACGAGCAAGCCTGATAAACTCCTAAAATGTCAGAAACCCACCAATGCGATATAGCCCCTGTTGCTGAACCTGAAAAAGCTAGAATTTCAACAAGTAACTCATAAATATGTCCATCATTTGGCAAATAACTTGATATGTCATAATCTCGATATTGTTGAGAACCTAGCGGAAAAGCTGTATCTCCATTGATAATATGTAGTGATTTTCTCACCCACTTGCCATCAATGTCGTTATAATCTGTAACTCTAAATGGGAACTTTGGTGTAAATGAGGTGATTCTTTTAGATGAACTATCCCATCCGCATATACCTGCTTGAAGATAAATATCTTCTAGTACTGTCCACTTATCGGCATTTATCAGGTGTTCATACACAATTTTTTCATCTTCTTTAAACCATAGTTGGTAATTACTTTTATCAATATCAGGTGGTGTACTTTGGTAGTATGTAAACATATCCGCATTCGTCCATACACCATTTCCGTTGATATTGATATTTCTATTTCGAGTTACCGTATCAGTAATTGTAGTAAAGGTTAGTTTATCTGTAATAACCTCTTTCCCATTAGCGGCAAGTCCTTTTACCCCTTTGTCTAACCATATAGTAGAACCTATGACACCCATGCCATTGAGTACTTGGTCGACAGAAACAATTTGTTTATTTGCTCCTGTAAACATTATTGGGGGCAAGATTAAAAAGTCGTTACCAGCTAAATCTGTTGTAACCCATTGGGATTGGCGATATAAATATACCCTGTTGTTAGTTACGTGATAAAAAACATCAGTATTTTGAGGGGAAAGAGGGAAAGAAGAACCAGAGCTTAAATTAGCAGCACTCCAGTATCCATTCCCAATGGCATCATCTAATCCTATTAAAAACCCAGTTAAAGAGATTGTTTCTAATGTTATTATACCTAAGTCTTTTTGCAATTCCACCCAAACAAAGAATTTACCCTTTCCGTCTGAATCTTCGGTGTACTGTGTATCATAAACCTTAAATTTCTCATTTATAAAAGTTGCACCCTTTGGTAAATCCGCAGTTTTATCTTCCGTTCCGTATGGAACAATACAAACTGAACCTTTTAAGATGGTCAGCACGCCATCAACCAAGGTATATTTAATCCTTTGTGGAATTTCTTTCAAACAGTTAGTAATTAGATTTTCACCTAACTTTGAATCAATACCTGTAGATAATATCTTGTTATATTCATCTGTTCCGGTTTGCTTTACTGTGCTTACCGCATTGTCCTTTGTTGTGTTTATAGATGATACCGCACCTGATTTCGCACTTTCAATCTCAGCTAAACTTGTTTCTCTGTTTTCATTAATCGCAGACATAGATTGTTCTTTGTTTGATGTAATATCTGCCATTCCATTTGTGATAGTAAGTTCCGCAGATGTTTTCAATTCAGTTATCGAACTTTCTGCGGTTGTGCGTTTTTCTTCAATTTCATTAACCGCATCTTGCCAATCTTTTTGAATATCTGCCATGGCGTTGTTATAAGTTTCAGTAACTTCCGCAGTTTTTGCAGTTGCAATGTTAGCTTTTTCACTTGCAATATTTGCACTGTTTTGCGCATTTTCTGCTTGAGTTGTCGCAGTAGTTGCAGCATCCACAGCAATACGTTTTGATTCGTTCAAACTTTCAATCAATTGGTCAGGTGTAACCTCATCACCTTCATTAACCTTTACAGCCCTTGAAATAGTTCTATTCAAAATTTGAATAAGCCTAATTGCATAATCAAAACTTAACTCAAGATTTTTCTTTGACAAATCTCCACTATCTTCATACTCTGCCTTTTGTTCAATCGGTAAGGTCAAAGATATTGTCAATAATTCTTTTTGGTCTGTACTTGTATTCCACGCAAGAGTTTTGTATTTTGAACCGGAAAGAGGGAAAGTGATATAACTGCCATCTTTATTTCCTACCTCGTGAATAGAATAATCCACACCATTTTCCAAAATTGATTTAATGCCATTCAAGTCAGTATGTTCTACAAGTAGCTCTGATTCTTTAGCTATGAAAAAATCAAACGAAAATTCTGTAGCAGAATTATTTCCCCAGCAATTTGATACTGGAGTCTGTTGTGATACCGTCATAATATACTCCTTTATTTTTTCTTACGTTCAGGTGGTTGACCTGTTGCTGCCATATTTGCTTTATATTTACCGTAACCGCCTATTCTCAATAATCCTGTACCGATATTACCCTGCATAATGTCACCAACTCCACCGGCAGCATTGTATAATCTTGATGCAGCAATACCGGTTCCATAATCTCCTGCACCTGCAATCATTTCGATATAGTCACCTAATTCAAGCTTACTTCCTCTCATCAATTTATTTATTGATGTTTCAAAATCAGAAATCAAAGGTAATTTATCTTCAAAATACATTCCGCCTGTCATTTTTGCTGAAATCAAAGAAACAATTGAATTTGCAAGTGTTCCTAAAATACCGTAAGCTTTCCAGTTAGATAGTAAAATAGAACTGATTATATCTGAACCAAAAGCAGTTAAAGGGTCATCATCTCCACCACCAAACATATTTTGAAACAACATCAACAGAGACAAATCAGATAAGAAAGATGTAAATAATATCGGATTGAAAACTTTATAAATCAAAAACGATTTCATAAACTCTTCATTTGAAATATCGCCTTTGGCTAAATTAGCCATTGAATCAACAAACTTTCTTTCATACTGAAAGTTTGTATTGTTGAAGGCAAATATCATTCTTGTTATTGCATGTTGAGCAACTTGTTTTTGCCATGCGGAAGTTGCGGAGCTATGACCTGATTGTTGCGAACGCAAAGTATTTTCGGTAAACTTTGTAAAAGCCTCTTCTTGTGACATTCCCTGTGACATCAAATAATCAACATACGGTTTACCGCCAAACATAATTGCAATAATATCACCGTACTTTGTATTAGAGGTACAAAAGTTTCTCAATGCTCTGAATTTATCTGATTCATTTGTCAACATTGAAATAATTTCGTTTTGCGAATTTCCTGCAAGTCGTGCTTGCAAATATTCGCAATTTTTGAACATGAAATCAACCGTCTTTTTAGGATGAGCTAATGCATCCGCAAAACCTTTACTCCACGTTCCAAACGGCATATTTTCGCAATAGTTCACCATTGACGTCAACTGTGAAAACATAACCTTCAAGTTGCCGCCGATTTTTGAAGTAATATAATTACTTGCAACATTATCAATCAAGTTTTTCCCAACGGTAATACTTTTTGCATAGTTATCATAGGTAGATGTTGCTAGTTGATTCAATAATATTCTATGAATTTTTTCTCCGGATTTTTTACCGTAAATCTCAACCATCTTTGCTTTAATATCAGGAGATTGGAAAATTCTGTTATAGAAATTAACCTTTTCTGACATTACAACATATCTTGCAGTTTTGTTGATATGTGGCAAAATAATTTCAAGCGGAGATAATGGGTCCATTTTTATACGACTACAATTTTTACGTTGTTTGATAAAAGATGGATTTGTAGAACGTAACATTGTTTCGTGCATCATATCCAAATCAGAACCGATACGCTCTGTTTTGGATGGAATATAATTATCCACCTTTGGCAGTGACAAACCTGTAGTCCTGATAAATACCTCGTTTGTATCTTCATACATTGTGTCGCAAGTATCAACCATTGCCCAAGCAAACAATTTATCTTGTTCAGATAATTTTGAAAACATCAATTCATCTAACTTTTCTGCCCCTTTTGGAACATCTTCACCTACAAACTGAGTAATAAGACGCTCTTTCAAATTTGGATTTAAAGACCAAGCGTAAAGTGTAATCAACTGCGAATGAGATAATTCAATAGTTGTTTCAACAAATTCCCCTGTATCTTTGTTCCAAGTTACTTGTTTGAATGGATAATTTGTTTCATCATATTTTCTGAACAAATCAACTAAAGGTTGAATATTGTCAAAGTCTAATGCTCTATCCCAAACATTCAAAAACTTGTTTTTCAAGCCTTCATTACTTCTATTTAGGTGATAAATATCCATTGCCTTTTTATAAAAGCCTAATGCTTTTCGGTGTGCATAAACTTCGACATCTGATTCAGCTTTTAATAATGAATATTTTTCAGCAGTAGCCTTATCAAATATTCCTGTCAAAAGTGATTCCCAGTTGGCAAGTGTTCCTTCTGATGTCCAAATTGTATCACCTGCGGTCCAACGTGCAAGATATTTGGCAACTTTATTATCACGGTGTTTATCCATAATTTCGATAAGATTATTTTTGTAATCATATCTTGTAAGTGCTTTTTTCAAATCTTGTTCACTTTTTGCACGTCTGCCTTCGAACTTCAATTGTAAAATATCTTCTAACAATGAACGAGTTGCAGACAAGTTCAAATTCTTAGGGTCATTACTTTTGTATTCCAAAAACTTAACTTTCAATATTCCTTGAAAATCTGTCGGAGCTTTAATATCATTTGTAGCATCTTGATTGATGTTATCACGTTCCTCTCCAATAACTGCAGAATCAGCATCAATCAATCGTAAATATTCCACTCTTGCCTCATCTTTTTTAAGTCTGTTCATCTGTTGAAGTTCAGAAAAGACAGTATTGGTTTTCCAGTCAAATTTCCCTTGTTTCAATGCTCCGACTTTAATTAGCTTAGAATTGATTTTAACCTGCTTTTGAATTTCTTTATGCAAGATATATTTTTGTCTGTTTTCCAACTGTTTAATTGCATGAGCATTGATTGTCCTAACAACTTCTTTTGCGGTCAAAGAATTATTTACAAGCGGAAGGAGTGAGAACATTTTATTAACAGAAGATAATCTGACATATTTTTTCTCAATAGGGTCATAAGATTTTGTTTCGTGCAATTTATGCGAAACATAAGTTCTTAGTTGTGTACTTAATGAAACGTTTGGAATTGCATATTTGTTTTTCTCATTTGTTTTTTGCTCAATATAAGTCTTTGAAATTTCATCCATTCTGACAGAAATTTCATTCATTACATCTTGCGGTAATCTATTTAATTCAATCAAGTTACCGAATTTTCTACCGCTAAATAATTCAGACAGTGCCTCAAAGGCAGCATCTTTATTTGCTCCACGTAAAGACAAAACTTTTCCTGAAAGATAATCAAATGCCCCCATAAATTTACCGATGATTTCTTCCCCTGGATAAGTTTCAGGCGGAGTGAAATTATTACTGTCAATTCTATCAAGAGCCTGTTCAACAAGTCTTGCATCACCGTCAGTTTCATCAGTATCATAATTGACTCCGGTATCACTAAAGAACTCATACCAGTTTGATTGCATACCGCCTAATGCAGTGATATCATCATCAACCTCAGACAATTCCTGTCTTAGATTTTCTGCTTTAGTGTTATTTTGAGCAAGTGTCATTTGTAAATACTTGATTGAGTATTTGTGATTTAATGCTGCAGATAGAATTTCATAGCACGCTTGTCTGCATCTTTTTGAATATTCTTTTACAGATTTTGGAACACGGCTTGAGGCTTTATCTGCAAGATTTAGATATTCTTCAACTTGTTGCTTTTTACGTGTATCTTGCAAACTACGTTCAAGGTTATTCTTTTCAATCTCATCAATTTCAGATAATTCCTTTTCTTGATTAGTTCTAATTTCTTCAATTTGAGATTGAATTGTATTACAACGGTCAAATACTGCAGCTTGTATTCTTTGATTTTCAGTTGTTAATAACCTGTCAAACAGATTGTTAATTTCAGGAATTTCAGATTCTTCAAATCCAAGACTTTTGATACTGTCATATAAAGATAGCAAAGCATTTTTAAAATCTTCAAACAACTTTTTTAGCCTGTTTGTTTTCGCTGAACCTGTACGCATATAGGCTTCAAATCCACGAGCAAATCTTTCGTGCTGTTCGTCCGTAAATTCTTCACCGTTATTTTTTACAAACTTTCTGATTTCTTTCAAATCTTCCTGTAGTTCTTCATTGCCCTCTGAATGTTTAACCAGTTTTTCTAACCACCAGTGAGCGAACTCATGAACAATAGTTGATTCATCAGCATCTTTGAATAATTTTACTAAGTTTTCAGCAGGAATGAATGACCCTTTAACCTGAACCAGTCTGTTTGCAATCTCATCAGCCCTGTCATTATCAATAAACATCTTGCGTTGTTTTTGATAATATTTTTTCAAAACTTGAACAGCCTTGTCATCAAATACAACATAACATCTGCCGTCTTGTCTGCCGTCATAAGTAATACCCTTAATCCCATAGCTATTGAGAAATTCGCTTGCCTTTTTATCAGAGCCAAAATATTCTAAAAAACCTCTATAAGTTTCTTTTCCTGTTATTCCAATAGCATTTGTTAGCTTTACATTGTTTGATGCCATCGCATCAGAATATATTTTTTCAATAGCTCTTTGAACTTTATTAGATTGATGTATAAGGTCTTTATCTTCATCTAGCATTTCATCTACATCTGGAATATCAACCTCAAACAATTGCCCTTCTGTCTTAAACTCTATTTTCGACACATCAATACTTTTGATTTTTTTAAGGTTATTTTTTTGATACTCTATTTCAGTTTTAAGAGATTTAATTTCATCCTTATAAGAATCTGAAAATATAGGAGATTTTGTTTCTTTTAATTCTTTTTGTTTATTTTTAAGTTTGGCTTGCG
>OQVZ01000451.1_pt1 | contig 15783 bp, 10 predicted proteins | sample 1691571 | NCBI WGS metagenome assembly OQVZ01 (sample SAMN03418261, study PRJEB22391) | human gut metagenome | biome: human-gut; feature: organic feature; material: feces | host: Homo sapiens | place: Tanzania | collected 2013-01
CAATGCGAGGTGCTCCTTAGGCCACGCAATCTGGGCACCGCCGATAGCTGAGGTGATGTGGTCATAACCGGGCGCTATGTCAGTCACGAGAGGCCCAAGGGTGTAGAATGGGGCCTCATGGCATTTGGTGATCTGGCGCTCCATGTTTTCCTTGATCTTATGCATTGGAACATGACCCGGGCCCTCTATGAACGCCTGGACATTTTTCTCCCAAGCACGAGTGACAAGTTCACCCATGGTATCAAGTTCGGCGAACTGAGCGGCATCATTGGCATCGGCAATACAACCCGGACGGAGACCATCACCGAGAGACAATGCCACATCATACTTGGAAACGATGTCGCAGATATCATCGAAATGCTCATACAGGAAACTCTCCTTATTATATAGGAGACACCACTTGCTCATGATACTTCCTCCACGGCTCACGATACCGCATAGACGGTTGTCTGCCAAGTGGACATTCTCCAGACGGATTCCGGCATGGATGGTAAAGTAATCGACCCCCTGCTCGCACTGCTCTATCAATGTGTCGCGATAGACCTCCCAATTCAAGTCCGCCACATTACCCTTGACTTTTTCGAGAGCCTGATAGATCGGCACGGTGCCGACAGGAACCGGTGAATTTCGGATGATCCACTCCCTGGTCTCATGAATATTGGCTCCGGTAGAAAGGTCCATCACCGTATCTCCACCCCATTTGCAGGACCAGACAGCCTTGTCCACTTCTTCGTCAATGCTGGAAGTCGTGGCCGAGTTGCCGATATTGGCATTGATCTTCACCAAAAAGTTTCTGCCGATTATCATTGGCTCGCTCTCAGGGTGATTGATGTTTGCGGGAAGCACCGCGCGGCCGCGGGCGATTTCTTCGCGCACGAACTCCGGCGTGATGTAACTGTCAATGCCGGCCTCCCTGCATTTCATATTCTCGCGGATGGCAACATACTCCATTTCCGGAGTGATGATTCCGGCTTTCGCGTATGCCATCTGAGTGATATTCTTGCCCTCAATTGCCCTGCGGGGCAGTCTGATATGCCCAAAACGGAGACTGTCCAATGAATGGTCCGCCAAGCGCTGACGACCGTACTCGCTTGAAACACAGCTCAATTCTTCGGTATCATTGCGCCCTGTTATCCATTTCTCACGCATCCTCGGCAGGCCCTGCTTGAGGTCAACCTTATATGCGGGGTCGCTGTATGGACCGCTGGTGTCGTAGATATAGACAGGATCATTAGGTTCCATGTGAGGCACACCATTTTCATCCTTGGTTACGGTAGGAGTGAGATTGACCTTCATCATGCCCACCTTGATTTCCGGGTACAATGTTCCCGACAGATACGCCTTTTCCCTCTGGGCGTAAGCTTTGTTGTCTGCTGGCATAAAATGCTTACTATTAATATGTTACTATGTAAGAACAATGCCGGAATGCAAAGCAAAGCCTGCTGGCGGAATTCACTTGGACCACTTTAAATGCCCGTTTTCAAGTGAATTGTATCCCTGCGGCAGCATTATCTGCATCAGGTTCAATGGGTATAATCTCAGCCGATTTGTCAGCACCCCGTAATGTTCGCTGGCAAATATAGAAAAATTTCAATAAATTGGTTGTATGAATGTAAGATTTTCCGTAAAATCGGTATTTAATAGAAAAGAGAGTTTATTGATATGGAAATTTTGATTTCATTTTTGGGAGGCGCCGTCGTGGCGGCCATTGTTGTAGCCCTCATTTTCAAGAGCAGAATGAGCCAGGCGGTGGATATCGCAAAAGCCGGACTGGAGGCGGATTACAAGTCGAAACTCGCGAAAAGCGACGCGGATCTGGCTCACGCCGAAAAGGATGCCGAAGGGTTAAGGTCAATGATAGAACAGGAGCGTGTCAATGCCAATGCCAAAGTGGCCGAGGTGAAGGCTGACATGGAAAAGCGTAACAATGAGTCACTTGAGGCGCTAGAGCGGAAGAACAGGGAGATGATGGCTGCTCTTCAGGAGAAGTTCAATGAAACAATCGGAAAAGTTACGGCCCAGGTCAAGGCCGACACCAATGACATGCTCAAGGCCAGTCAGAAGGAGTTCGCCGAGTCCAGCAATCAGAGCATCGGACAGATTCTTAATCCGCTCAAGGAAAACATTGCCCAACTGAAGGTCACAATGGAGAACGGCAGTACCGCACAGGCCAAGATGCATGGTGAGATTGAGCAGCAGATCAAGGGCCTCATGGAGTTCAGTGATGCGACAAGAAAGAGCGCGGACGAGTTGGCTGCCGCATTCAAGCACGGAAGCAAGATCCAGGGAGACTGGGGTGAGATTCAATTGAAAAACTTGCTTGAGACTCAAGGACTCAAATGCGGGATTCATTTCGATATACAGCCTACTCTGAGAGATCAGGATGGAAAGGCGCTTAAAAGCGAGGACGGCAATCTCATGCGTCCGGACGTCATCCTGCATCTTGACCAGAGGCGTGAGGTAATTATCGACTCAAAGGTATCATTGACAGCTTTCGCAAATTATGTCAATGCCGATAATGACATTGACAAAGAGCGTTATCTGAAGGAGCATATTGCCAGCATCAAGAGACATGTGGATGAACTTGCGAAAAAGGACTATTCGAAGTATGTGGTCGCACCGAAGATTTCTGCAGGCTACGTGATAATGTTTGTGCCGCATGCCGGTGCGCTCTGGACGGCATTGAATGCGGAACCTGGCCTCTGGAGGAACGCAGCGGACAAAAATGTCTGTATCGCTGATGAACAGAGCCTGTATGGTGCCCTCAAGATGGTAAGTCTGACGTGGACCCAAATTGCCCAGGCGAACAATCATGCACAGGTCTATGCCCTTGCATCCGAAATAATCAATCGTCTCGGCATGTTCCTGGAGAACTACAAAAAGGTCGGTGACAGTATCCAGAATGCTTTGAATTCTTATGAGGCGTCCTCCAAGAAACTGAAAGGCGGCAGCCAGAGCGTATTCACTACTGCCAGCCAGCTGGTCAAACTGGGAGCCAAGAATGATGGCAAGCACCAGATTCCAGAGGAATTCATTGACATTGATGAAATTCCGGCTCTTGAAGAACCAGAGGACGATCAGCCTAATGAAGCTCCTGCGAGACCCAAGAGCGGCGAGTAATATCTCAATGAGCATTGAAAGCCCGGCCATCAAAGTTTTTTTGCAACCGGCTGGGCTATTTTCCATTAATTGACTATCTTAGACATCGGGAAACAACGGCTCCAGCTGATGGGCACAGATTATTCCCGATATTTTTATCGCAAATTGTCAATGAATATGATACATAGAGTCAATGTCGAGTTTCCTGATGTTTACATTCTGGTAAGACTATATCGTAATTTCAGCAGGCCTTGGGATGAATTTCATCAGAGTATTCAGCCGGCGATATCGTCAATACAAGAGAACATTGACAACTATCGGGGAAACATTGTAGTTCTACTGAACGATGATTCCTGGACAGACGATGAGGCGGCGCTTAAAGAACATCAATCCAATGTTGCCGATGCATTCATGCAATTCGGGCAACTGGATGCAGGCAAGATATCAGCTCTCAAGCCATGGATCATTGACTCCGACTATGACTCATTGGACAGCAGAATCTGTTCCTCATGTATTGAGTATCTGAATGAGACGGAACACCGCCGTTTCTCTGAAGATTACGTTTATACAAGGAGGCGGAACAGCCGTCTTATATTTGTCAGGACAGGAGGAAAGGGGTCTTCTTATGCCATGTGGGCACTGAGAGAACTGTTTCTGCACTGCGCGAAAGACAATGATATTGCGATTACTCTTGATCAAGATGACAGACTCGGAGCAAAAGCCGTGCATAGAATTGCACGTAAAATGCGCAGGACCAGGGCAGATGTCTGCGTTTCCCAGTTTGCGACCAAAGATACAGAGATATCATCGGGCATCCACGGTACAGGTGTCGTCCATAATAGGACAGTCCGCAGTTTGGCTGCATGCATGATCAATTCGAATTATCGGGACTATGCGCGGGTAATGAACAGGATTGACACTTTGTGCTGGACAAAATCTTTCACGAGGCGTACATTGTCAACTTATCATGATGATCTCTTCAGTTTTCTGAAAACATATCGCAGTTCTCCGGAGGAGTATTTCACAAGATATCGCGCGTATGAGGATTTCATTGACTATTATCCTCTCATGAAGCGATGCACCTGCGTTTGTGGTGTGGCATATAAGGCACATATTTACAACAAGAACACCGACGCCATAACCACTAATCCGTCATTGAGGGATTTCAAGTATGCCAGAAGAGAACATCTTATGTCATTGATAATGTTGAGCCAGTATTTCAACGATTCTCTAGTGCCGGAATATAAGCCGATGTTACGCGATTTCGTTTGCGGCAAGATCAGAAAAATAGAGAACATACTGAACGATTACAGACAGAAGGCTGTGCAAGGCATTGACAGTGAACTTTCCTGCACATACCCGGGATACTTTTTAAGTACATTGTGTGACATTGATAGTCCAAGAGATTGTTATTCGTCCAATGATTCGATTCCGTCAATCGGAAACAAGCACATGCCGGATTATGATGAGATTTGCTTGTGCAGGTTGTTTGAACTTCCTGTAGATTTTTCCTGTGTCCGAAGTCCAAGTGTAAAAGAGAATTTGGAACAGGCTGTTTTACGCTCTTCCCAGAAGCGGTATTTGACGTTACGTCAGTGGATCAAAGATAAGTTCATTCGTTTTGGAGCATTTTGGGGTAAGTATCACAGAAGGCTGGCTCGCATCACGTTTGACAACACAATAGAATCCAGAAGAGATTATCGGAAGACGCCGAGACAGATCGAAGCGAAGAAATTACTGTTTACGACCGCTATCCCGATAGTAATATCTATCATGCTTGTATATTACTATCGTGGGCTCTTGTCGGCCTCGACATTTGGCGGGCCTTCTGAGGCGGTAACCAATCTGCTTGCGGTAATTACTACCATTATTGTCTTCCTGTTAGGGCGTTATTTCTTCCTCAGGGCAGGAGCATCAGAAGAGAAATCAGCGAAGAAACTGTATTTCAGTGAATTTGAGGATTTGCTCCGTCATATCAATGCTAACCTTAAGGTGATGGTTCAATTGCAATATGAACTTGGTCAGGATAATGGAGAGTGCTCGGTAGCCTCAGTCCACTTGAAGAATTTACAATGGCCCGAGAAATCGTGCCTGTTCTCGGATGATGTCGCAAAAATCATCGACAAGGACAAGATTGACGATTTCGCAAGACTGAAAGTCAATATCAGGAATATCAATAACAGTGCGGCATATCTGTCATCATATGCAGAAAGCGACGGATGCCGCAAAGACAAATTGATCGAACTGATGGATTGGGAGATAGCCAGGAATTTCGGGTATTACATTTGTTTCTCCTATATGAAGGCGAACAATTTCCAATTTCCTGATCCTGAGACCATTCTTGTCTATTCAATGAACCACTCAATACAAAAAGCGTTTGAACAGATTTATCTGAACATTCCTAAGGACAAGAGACATAAGGATGTCGTCGACTATCTGAACATGTATTTCAATGACAGGGAATTCAAACGCACCGTTGTCATTCTCCCCAAATCAGAGTAGAGACTGAGGGACAGGATATTCACGAAACTCTTCGATGTTGCGGAGCTAGCCCAGTTTGACGACGAGGACAGAACCAATTACATAAAATGTTTGGGAAAAGTTTTCACTCTTACATAGAGTTAGTACGCATTTTCATATCATCGAATTTATTGTATTTAAGTAATATGTTTGAGTAATTCCATCAAACATTTACTCTCGGAAGTGAAACTTTTGCAAAGAAAAGCATACTATCTGCAAACAAATTTGTAACTTCAAAGCCAACAGCTCGTTAAAAATTAGCCGAGCCTAAGTGGCTCTGGCATTAAATATAATTAGTTCTTTGAAAGTTTTGTCAATTAATGCCGTGTCCGGTCGTATGCCGAACACGCAAATAAATCTTTCAAGCATATAGGCATTGTGTATCATGGATTTGCATGAGGATTGATTCCATAGTCATAATCAGAAGGGGTAATATACTTCTAATTTACTAAAGTTCAATAACTTATACAATACTTTCTTGTATATTTACTGCATTTGTCGCATCCCGAAACACAGAATCCTTACTGTTTGGAGATCATCTATTGACAATATTTCAATGAACTCTCATATGGTTTGAGCTGGCTTTAGCCTGCTCGATTGTTAAATCTTAAAAATATCGGTAAAATTTACCGAAGTATTGTGAAGTAGAAAAGCGATATGGCATACTTTTTACCATGAGCATATAAATATAAACCGTTTCATACTAATTACATAAGTTACCTCCAAAAAAATTATGATGTACCTTGTTAAAAATTATCACCTGAAACCTTTATCCCCTCACATAAGACACACTGCATTCGTTCGAAAACTGCTGTTCTTTTTGGTGAATATATGCGTTTTTTGTAACCTCTCAGCTCAAACTCTTCCGCTTTCAGGAACCATTTTGGATGAAAAAGAAGAATGCATACCTGGAGTATATCTGATAGCAGTTAATCCTGAAACATCCGAAGTGCTTGCAACCACAACCTCAAGTACTGATGGTAAATATGTTCTTCCTACTATACCCTTGCCATTCATACTCAATGCCACCCATATCGGTTACACGAGTTTGAATATTCCTATTAATAATAAAACCGACATGGAAACAGCACGAATTCTCCGTATGCAAGTGGCTATAGAGCAACTACAAGAAGTTGTCGTAACGGCTGAACCACCTCATATCGAGCGTGAAGTAGGTAAATTCGTCATACGCAACATTGCTGCTTCCCCATTTGCAACGGGAAGTAATACATATAACTTTCTGCGCTTTATGCCGATGATAGACATTAAGCCTGAAGGAGGTATTTCGATTCTGGGAAAAAACGATGCGAACATTCATATCAACGGCCGTAGTGTAGGAGACAACCAAATGGCAGAACAAATGCTAAAAGGTATTCCTGCCAATGAAATCGCCCGCATAGAAATTATTCCTGTAACAGGAAGCACTCAATCGGCAGAAAATCGCAAAGGCATCATAAATGTCGTACTCAAGAAAAAACCGGACGAAGGTCTCCGTGTATTTTCCACAATAGAAGACCGTCAAGGATACTACAACAGCCCAAGCGGTATAGTATTTATGAACTATGCGGGAAAGAGAGTCGATTTGACAGCAGGTATAACGACCTCATACTACCAATTAAGACAAGAATCCAATCATTCATACAATTACCTCCAAACTGGACTTTCAACACAATCAGACTTTCGTGAGCGGACTAGAACTCTCAACGCAGGTGGTTATATCAATCTGAATTACAACATCAATGACCACCATAAACTAGGCGCACAGATTAGTCTGGGTGGACTTGATTACCGTAAGAATTCATCATCAACCAGTACTTACGGACGGATAAACAGTAATATAGTTGATTCAATCTATACAGCAGATGTCATCACGAAAAGTCCTGCCCCTAATCTGACATGGGGAGCAAACCTCAATTATGTCTTCAAAACGGACAATGAAGGCTCTCGCTTAAACATTGACCTTGATTTTAAAAACAATTCCAACAAACGCAACATCAACAACACATATCGTAAAGATTACTTAGCCTCATCTGTTATAACAGACGATTTTTCCCAGCGACCATCGGTAGGTACAATAGTATATGGGGGACGTGCTGAATATGAACATTGCTTCAACTCTGACAATACGCTTCAAGTTGGACTAAGCGGATATCGCGGAACGGTAGATAATGATTTTTTCTATGGGTTGCGTTCTGGGGACGATTATGTGAGCGATGCCGGACGCACCAACCGATTTATTTATAAAGATTATAATCTTGCCGGATATATCAACTACCAACGGGTATGGTCTGAAACACTTGAGACTGAAATAGGAGTCAGAGCCGAAAAATACCACGCAAAAGGTTCACAGAAAACCACTTCTAAAACCGTTAATCGAAACGAATTTGACATTTTCCCGACGCTATCCATACTCTATATGCCATCTGACGACCACGAACTCTCGTTGGATTTTACCAGCTCTATTATGCGTCCCTATTATGGACAACTAAACCCATTCATCACCTACACCTCGCCCTCCACTTATATCCAGAATAACCCTAATCTCAAATCGAGCAAAGGCTACGAATTGATGTTCAGCTATACTCTGTTTGATGACTATATGCTGACAGTGGATTACCTTTATGACAAGGATTTGTGGACTGACTTCGTTTTGCCAATAGATGATATGACCCGCACATATACGGATAACTATGGAAACGGCCACGCATTGGATATTTCACTGTTTATATCCCAAAGCCTGTTCAAGAACTATTGGAATTTTTCAGTTGAAGCAGCATTCGGTTATGTATCCACTCGTGGTGCGGTGAGTGATAGAAAAATAGACTTCAATGATTTCAGCTACGGAGTTACCGTAAAAAGTAATCTTGCATTATCAAAAAAATACAATTGGTATCTTGACCTTAAATATCAGTATTCAAGCAAAAGACGAGCTACAGCCTTTGATATCGGAGCCACACACGATTTGGAAATATATATACTGAAACAGTTCCGCCGAGCCTCTCTTTCAGCAGGAGTATACAATATTCTGAAATCGAACATAACTGTTACCAATACCTTTTCGGATTATCGGTTTTCAATCACTAACAAACGGTACATTACCGGCGTAGTCACTTTTTCCTACACATTCGGTAACCAGCGTGCCCGCCGCGTAGAAAAAAGACAGAACAGCAATATTGAAAAACGGATGCAATAAACAAATCTTAGCGGTACCCGAAAAGCTCATAGAGTAGGGATAATTAAAACTCAAACACCATGACTCAAAATCAGAAAATGCGGGATTTCGTAAAATCCTTAGAAAACAATCAATTCAACAAGGAACAAGAGGCTATGCTGCTTGTCGGAAAGGCCGACACTCTACAGGCTGGAAGCAACGGCTAGTGTGAAAACAGGTCCTCTTCGTGAGATCGCTTGTCCTTCGGTTTCTTGGCAGCCCAGCTTATGAAGGCGTTCCACCTGGGATGCTCGGGACTCAGTTCCGGGAGTTCCTTCGGCTGCTCCGGCAGTGCAGGAGCACAGGCAGATACTGTCACCTCCTTCTCGGATGGTTTTGTCGCTGTTGCAGTCTGACCAGAGTACTTGGTGTCGTTGCGCCCGCGATAGATCTCCACTCCAAAGCCGAGCGACTTGCAGGCCACTCCTAAAGCATCCGTATAAGCCTTTTTGTAAGCCTCGTCATCTACGGAGAGACCTACGGCAGTCATCAGCACCAGACGGTTGCCACCGGTTCCACGTATCGGCTTACTCCATTTGCCGGTCTTCGAGTCCTTGAGATAGAGATTGAGGTCAGTGAACACGCAGATCTCCCCGTTCTGGAGGGGAACCTTCTCCTGACGTGTGACTTCCGTGTACCAGCCTTCTCCCGCCGGGCCGAAGAGCCTGGTGAGATGCTCTATTCTCCACATGGGGTCAATCTCTGTAAGGCGCTTTCCCCAAGGCGACTCGAACGGCTTCTGCGCGTCTTCCGGGACGCTCTGCACCTGCTTGAAGATATGCAGGTTGTCCGCATTTTTCAGTTCCATATTGCAGTTGATTTTAAGTTGTACTCTCTGCCTCAGGCATTGTTTTTCCATTCCCTTGGCGGGCTGCCTGTGATGCTTTGGAAGGACACGGACGGAAGAGAAAGGCAAGGGCGGCTCAAGGAAACCGATGCCCGCAGGGTGTCTGTTTCCAGGAACGAAGGAACTGTCCCTTGACGCCGGACGGACGCGTCCAAACTTTGCAGAACAGGTGGACTGACAAGGGAACAAGGACAAAAAATCCTCTTAATCGACAAAATTACCCTAAAATAGGCCTCTTATCCGACAAAATTGCTCATTTTTGTTATTAACAACATTGTTATTGGAAAAAATCAAGGAGTACTGCGTGGTGGACGGAAAACATAAAAGTATCGTCCACAGTGAGGTCACCATGGACGACCTTTTCAAATTATAGGAATATTATTGTTATGGAAGTTGGCCTATCATTGTCCTGATAGCATAAACAACAGATGTAGGTCGGATTCTTGCCGCAGACAGGGCAGTTGACAGGCTTGAAGTGGTCACGAACCGTTTGCCATCCTTAGAAACCAGAAACCTACCTCTTTCAAGAACGGACTTCCAGTGCGCCTGTATGTATGACCTTTCAAGTAGCGCGTCGAAAAGCACGGCCACATGGCGGATGTTATTCACACGGATTCGGAAGCCCTCCTTGCAGGCAAAGAGAACTTCCATATCCTCCATACGAACCGTAGGAACATAGAACAGATGGTAAGTATTGGCACAAGACACAATACCTGTCATCTGTTCCTTTGAAAAATTACACTCGAATGAAAGTGAAGTTGCGGTCGCCATTGAATCCGCATCATACGCAAATGCCGGGCTATTTATTTCAGATGTGTCATACATCCTTTTCATTTCCATGCAATCCTCCAATGAGAATGCTCCTGCAGAGAAAATTTGCCGCACATAATCTTGGTAGTCATACAGAATGCTTCGGACAACATGGATAATCATCTCATGGCAATTCCGGCAGGCCACATTATCACAGTCTATATACCGGTGACTGTTGATGAAGTCGTCCACGAAGCGGCGATAAAGTTTGCCGCTGTCAATGACATCCCGGAGATAGGTTTCTCTCGCAGAAGCGAGCAATACAAAAAGTTCATTCCTCACATCCTGTTCGGCAGTGATGTGCCGATGATGCAAATCTCTTCCAAAAAAAGAGAATACAGTTTTCTAATCTGTTCATTTTGAAATTGATTAAATGTCTATACTATTGTGATTGTTTCCTTTTCAGATTTTCCGACAATTATAATGCTGACTTCATACAGTAAGCCAATGCCACCGCACTTTCAATACAGAAGTGATGGTAACGAAGTTTGCAATTTAACACATCTTTATCTACAGTTTCCACCCCGAAATATTTTCCTGTATATTCCACAAATGGGCATATAGCCCTTCTTTTCGGACAAGCTCATCGTGTGTGCCCTCCTCCTTTATCCGCCCATTGTCCAAGACGATTATCCGATCGGCATCCTTGATTGTTTTGAGCCTGTGAGCAATGGCAATGACAGTGCGTCCTTTAATCAAAGAGTCGATGGCTTTCTGCACCTCCACTTCATTTTCTGGGTCGAGCGAGGCGGTAGCTTCGTCCAGCAGGATGACTTGTGCGTCTTTCAGCATGGCACGGGCAATGGATATGCGCTGCTTCTCGCCTCCGGATAAAGTACAGCCTCCTTCACCAACCATCGTGTCGTAGCCCTGCGGCAAGCGCATGATGAAATCGTGGCAACAGGCTTTCTTGGCGGCGTCAATGATTTCCTCGTCCGTTGCATCCGCCTTGCCGAAACGGATGTTGTTGCGCAGGGTGTCTTGAAACAGATAGACATCCTGGAATACCATAGAGATGTGGCTCATCAGGCTTTCGGGGGCTATTTCGTCCATCGGCATACCGCCAAAGAAGATGCGTCCCTGCTGCGGGTCGTAGAAACGGGCGCAAAGTTTCATCACGGTGCTTTTCCCACTGCCAGAAGGGCCTACAAGAGCCGTCAAGGAGTTTTTGGGGAGCGTGACGGTTATATCATGCAGCACTTCCTTGTCCTGATAGGCAAACGATACATGCTCAAACCGGATGTCGCCTGCCGCCGGGGATTGCCGTTCTCCTTTCATTTCCGGCTCGTTCATTAAGGAAAGGATACGTCCTCCTGCAATGGAAAAGTATCGGAACTCGGTGAAATTGGTCAGGGCAGAAGTCAGCGGGTCGAACACACGGGAACCAACTACGAGAAACAAAACAAATACAAGGATGGAAAGTTTCCCTCCCAGCAAAAGATAAGTTCCGCACAGCACCATCAGGGTCAGCCCGGCACGTACCAACGTGATGCTCAACAGGACGAACGGGCCTAACAGGGCTTCCTGACGGATGCAGGCACGGCGAAGCTCGGCAAAGGCATCGCGCAGCCGGATGAAACGGTCGCCCAACAGATTGTAGGCTTTCATCACCCGGATGCCCTGCAAGTATTCTTCCAATCGGTTGCCCGCATTGATTTTCGCCTGGATTTGCCTGCCGCTCAGGCTCCGCTGCGCCTTTGTGCTTGCCCAAAGGACGAGCAAGGCAAGCGGCAAGGCGGCAAACATGCTGACCGCCATCCTCCAGTCAATCCATACCAACGAGGCAAAAGCCAATACGGGCATCACCACCGCACCCATCAGTTGGGGCAGATGATGCGAAATTCCCGTTTCCGCCATCATGAAGTCCGAAACAAGCATGGAGGACAAGTCGCCGGGGTCGCGCCTTGACAAGAAACCCAATGAAAGTTTCCGCAGGTGTTCTGCCAGCGACAAGCGTCCCGAAGCACTCATTTCGTATGCTCCACAAAAATTGGCACGGTAAGATGCCCGTTCCACCAAAGCCATGACCAGCATATAAACAACCATAACGCCGAATATCCACCACAAGCGGGTCGTGTCGAGCGGTTGTCCGCTCCCGTCAAATGCATTGAAAATAATGCGTATTGCCTCTATGGAAAGGCAAAACGGCACGATATTGACCAAATTGGCAAGCATGGTGTAACACACAGGCGTGTAAAGCCGTTCAGTATGACCTATTGTTATGTTTTTGATTGCATTCATATTCTAAATTCTTTCATTTATGTGCTATAATATGTATTTCTCCCTTCTTACGGATTGTTCTGATAGATGAGAATCCGGCTTCATACAACCGTTCTTCCAATTCTGCCGGAGTATAAACCACCATTCCGTCTATCCGTTCCGTCCACATTTTCCCAAGTTCGGGGTCGCTCGCTTCCAGACTGATAAGAAAACAGCCTCCCTTTCGGAGTACACGTGCCACCTCAGACAACGCCTTGTTTATAGGCGACCAGAAATAGACTGTTTCAAAAGCTGTTACAGCGTCAAACGCTCCTTCTTTATAAGGCAAGGAACAGACATCTCCTTGTTGTATGAAACATCTTTTATCCAAGTCTTTTGCATTGTACTTTTGGGCGAATGAGACACTTTCTTCTGACAGGTCTATGCCGTAGATGTTTCCCTTCGGACATAAATTCAATAGACGTTTCAAATTCGCACCACCGCCACAGCCTATATCAAGCACATTCCATTCAGGCTGCCATTCCAATTGCATCATGCCACGATTAGCCAAAGATGCATGAAAACAATTCATTCCCCGCAAAATCATCCGTCCCCAGAATCCTTGCGGACAGCTTGTGTTTTGCAAGACCTTGTTTAAGAAATTCTTTTTTCTCATATTGCTTTTAGTTTTTGTTCAACGTCCAATGGTATGCGCTCGTATAGGCATCCCACATATTTTTATATATGCCCTCTGTCACGGACAGTTGTTCATGCTTTCCGCACTGCACGATGCGCCCTTCTTTCAAAACGACAATCTGATGAGCGGAAATGACGGACGAAAGGCGATGGGCAATCACGATGACCGTCTTGTCCTTTATCAGCGACTGCAAAGCCATCTGCATTTTATGCTCGTTTTCAGGGTCGGCGAAAGCTGTCGCTTCGTCCAGTACCAGTATCGGCGCATTCTTCAATATGGCACGGGCCACACATATCCGTTGGGCTTCGCCGCCGGACAAGAACACCCCTTTGTCGCCTATACGTGTTTCGTAGCCTTGCGGCAGACGCTCTATGAAGTCATGGCATTGGGCAGCTTTCGCAGCGGCTATCACCTTTTCTTTTGTTGCATCAGGAGAACCGACGGCGATGTTCTCATACAGCGTATCGTAGAAAAGAAAAGTGTCTTGAAACACGAATGAAACCATGTCCATCAGCTTTGCGGTAGCTATCCGGCGTATATCCACACCACCTATGCAGATTTCCCCTCGCTCCACATCCCAGAACCGGGGTATCAGGTTGGCAACCGTTGATTTGCCGCTTCCCGACGGGCCGACAAGGGCGGTTATCTTTCCCTGCGGAGCTATGAAACAGACATCACGCAGGGCTTCCGTCCGTGTTCCCTGTTCCGTGTTTTCGTAGGAAAATGACACATGACGAAACTCCACATCGTAAGCGGTCGGCACTTGCGGATGTTCCGGCTCCGGCACAGGCTTCTTTTCCAATATGCGGTCAATACGGTTTACCCCTTCGTTGATGTCGCGTGTGTTGCCTCCTAAAAAGGTCAGTTTGTAAACAGGTGAAACCATACCCGGCCCCATGATGATAAAGAACAGCCACACCACAGCCAATGAAAGCGATTGCGGACTGGCCTGCATTAGCAAGATGCCCATCGGTAGGATGAACGTCACCATCGAATTGAGCAAGACGGTAAACGCTATCATCCCGTTCTGATACGTGTCACAACATTTCAAGGCGAATGTCTTGTATGCCTGAATCTCGGCATTGAACTGGCGGAACGAGCGGACACTTTGCCCGAAAATCTTGACCACGGGCATTCCACGTACATATTGCACGGCGGATGCGCTCATTTTTTCCTGTGCATCGTAATAGATAGCCATGAACTCCCTTGCCCGTTTCCCCATGAAGTTGGAGAATTGCAGGAAAAGGCTAATCACCACGACCACCAGACAGACCACCGTCAGCCACACATCCAAAGAGAAAAAGATGACCAGCATCACCGCCACCGTAGCCACTACATTGACCAAATCCGGGATGGTGTGGGCGATGAAACCTTCTATCTTTTCGATGTTCTGGTCCATCGTTTTCTTGATGGCTCCCGTGGAAGTGTTGTTCAAATATCCCAAAGGAAGTTTCCCGATATGCTCGGACAGGCGGACACGCAACCCATACAGGATGCGGAAAGCAGCCACATGGGAGAACATCAGGGCTGCGTACAGCAATACCAATCCGCCAACAAGCCCCCCGAAGGCTATCCATCCCCAGCGCATCATATACGTTCCGTCCGAAGCGGCAGGGTTTACGCCATGAGATAACAGCTCTTTTAAGATTTCATAAACGGCCCAATAAGGCACAAGCATACATACTGCGCTGCCAGCCGACAGCAGACCTGCCAATATAAGCAGACCTTTCCTTTGTCCCGCTATCTCGAACAGTCGGGACAAACCTTCTTTCTTTTTTGACTTCTCCATTGTTATTACGTTATTTTGAAATGATTCTATACCCAAGCAACGAACTGAACTTATAGCACAGCCGCGTCATTCTCCCCAATATCTGTCCGAAGAAGAATCCCCAGCGCGGACGGAAAAACTTCATGTAGTTGGCTTGTTCGATGAGTTGTAAGGTTGGCTCCCATTGTTCTACTAAATGCCCATCGCTCAGCCCGGAACGGATTTGAGCCTCGTGTTTGCGTAGGGAATCGGGCTTCACTCCGTGCCGGCTCATCATCGTGCCGCATACGTCAAACCACAGTTCGCCTCCTCCGAAGCGGCTCGCCACGTGATGCAGGAATGTTCTCACTTGTTTCTCGTAAAAATACATCAGCACGCCCTCCACGATGAAGATAAATTCCCCGTCGGGATGCTTCCGGCGCAGGTCGTCCATCCAGTCGGTTTCCAGCAAGGACGCCGCGATATAGACATTGCCCGGCTGTTCGGGTATCAATTCCCGGCGCAGGGTGATGACCTCCGGCAAGTCAAGGTCGTAAAGGACCGCTTTCCCGTCCCCGATACGCTGGAAACGGGTATCCAACCCACATCCAACATTGACCACAACCGGACGGGAGGAATACGATTACTCCCAA
>OQVZ01000453.1_pt1 | contig 15676 bp, 10 predicted proteins | sample 1691571 | NCBI WGS metagenome assembly OQVZ01 (sample SAMN03418261, study PRJEB22391) | human gut metagenome | biome: human-gut; feature: organic feature; material: feces | host: Homo sapiens | place: Tanzania | collected 2013-01
CCGCCTCTCCAACGTTGAAGATAAGCTAGTCGACGATGCCAACGTCTTCCTCACGAACAACGTCGACGAATCTATCAGAGCTGTTGCTTACGGCAAGGCAGATGCCACCTATCTTTATTACTATATGGCGCTCTACTACCTCAACCAGGGCAGCTATAAAAATCTTGTCTACGAAATTCTTGATACTCCCGGACCGGACATGCATATCGCCTTCACCACAGGCGTCAACCATGAGCTGAGCGGTATCATCAGCAAGTGTATATCGCAAATCTCCAATGAAGAGCGCACGCAGATTATCAACAAATATACAACCTTCCAGCCGCAGAATATGGATTTTGTCACCTATATCGCGTACAATCCTCAGATGACGCTGCTGTTTTTCGTCTTCATTCTGGCGATTTCCTTAGGCTTTTTGCTGATGTATATGCGCCTGCACGAAAAGAAGCATCTGCTCGCTCAGGAGCAGGCCTACGCCGTCAAGCAGGAGCAGCTTGCAGAGGCAGCGCAGGCAGCGAACAAGAGCAAAACAAGCTTCCTGTTCAATATGTCGCACGATATCCGCACCCCGATGAACGCCATTATCGGCTTTGCCAATCTTGCGCAGAACGCCAAATGCAGCACCGAGCAAATGCACAGCTACCTGAGCAAAATTCTTGTGGCCAGCCAGCATCTGCTCTCGCTAATCAACGATATTCTGGAGATGAGCCGCATCGAAAGCGGCAAGATTACGCTGGAGCCTGCACCGACAAGCTGGAGCGAAATGCTGCAGGAGCTGCAGACCATCATGCAGGAGCAGATAGAAAGCAAAAAGCAAAGCTTCACCATCAGCATCAGTACCGCTCACCCATCTGTCAGGATGCCACTTGAGCGCAAGCTTCTTGAAAGCTGACTTTATCTCATCAGTGCTGGCCGTCTTCGCAACGCCCAGCACTTCATAATAATCTCTCTTTTCAGCCATAGTTACAAATACCTCCCTAGATTCCTACGACAACCTTGGCATAACGGAGAATCTTTCCGTCGAGCATGTAACCGGTCTCGATGACATCATAGACAAGACCTTTCTTGTCCTTGTCCTCTACAGGCACCTGAGCCACAGCTTCATGGAAATCAGTATCAAACTTCTCTCCCTTAGCCTCGATTTTTTCCAATCCCTTGGACTTCAGATACTTCATGAGCTTGTCATAAATGAGGGCAGTACCCTCTTTGGCAGCCTCATCGCTGGACTTGCTGAGGAGTTCCATCGCCCTCTCGCAATCATCAAGAACCGGAAGAAGGCCCTTGATGGTATCCTTGGCGGCAGAATTGACAAGCGCGAGCTTCTCCTCGGAAGTACGGCGTCTGAAAGTATCGAACTCAGCCATCAGGCGCACATAATCATCCTTTTCCTTGGCAAGTTTGACCTCAATATCCTTCTTCTCCGCCTCAAGTTTAGCTATTTTTTCTTTGCAATGTCCTTTCTCATGAAGCTCTTCCTCTGAAGCATCATCAGACTTTTTGTCAGCATTGTCACATTTCTGCTCGTCACACTGACATGTTTCCTCGGAGCAAGGAGCCTCATTTTCCATCTTTTCCTGATCTTTTTTCAGCTCTTTCTCCTCTTCTCTTTGCTTTTTCATATCGTCTTAACCTTTTATATCTTTTTGAAAACAACCCACAAATGGTCGCTATAATAATCACCCACAACATATTAGCCCGTATGGCCAGGCTGGGTTATCCACGGCCATACAGTCCGATGAATGAGCAAATTATCTGCCACAGCGGAAAACTGCCAAATTGACACCACAGCCGGAGAGGCATCTCCCGCAATTACAAACTATGCGGGGCCCGGCCATCAGGTCAAGTCCCACATAAAAACTTGCCGGTCACACCCTCGCAGATCCGGCCGATACAGGTCAATGCTAGAGTTCGAACAGCTTCGCTGCCGCAACCGCACAATTGATTCCGTCAATGGCAGAAGACACGATTCCTCCGGAATATCCGGCGCCCTCTCCACAAGGGAAAAGACCAGGTACCTGAGGACATTGACAAGTCTCCGCATCACGCACGATACGCACCGGTGAAGAAGTTCTGGACTCGACACCCAGGATCAGCGCATCCTCAGTGTAATAGCCGCGCATCTTGTTGTTTATCAAAGGGAAAGCCTTCTGAAGACGGGATGCTACACACTCAGGAAGAAGTTCATACAAAGGAGCGGAAACCACACCCGGACGATAAGATGTCTCCGGCAGGTCCTCAGACATCTGCTCCTCGCAGAAATCCACCATCCTCTGGGCAGGCGCGCAAAGCTTGTTCACGACACCATTCTCATCAGCCTCAGCATGTTCAGCAGCATAATCGAACATCTTCTTCTCCACATCATGCTGGAAATTCAGCAGGGAGAACACACCATATTTCTTATACTCTTCAGGAACATCATCCGGCTCGATGGAAACCACCACACCGGCATTGGCCCACTTCGAATTTCTGGCCGAATTGGACATTCCGTTGAGAACAGTATAGCCGTCTTCAGTAGCGGACGGAACAAGAATGCCGCCAGGACACATGCAGAACGAGAACACTCCCCTCTCATCCACCTGCTCCACAAAAGAGTACTCGGCAGCAGGGAAACCGGGCTCCCACTGGCCACGATAACGGATCTTGTTGATAAGGGCCTGAGGATGTTCCACACGGACACCCATCGCAAAGCCCTTGGCCTGAAGTTCCCAGCCCTTCTTGTCGAAAAGACCATAAATATCGCGAGCGGAATGGCCCGTAGCCACGATTACAGCCTTCGCCTTGAAGGTCAATGCCGATTCTCCGTCTCTTTCATCAATGGCAGTCACGGTGATGACACCGTCCTCTCCCCTTTCAATGTCAGAGACTCTCGTCTGGAAATGATACTCGCCGCCATGCCCGATCACACACTCGCGGATGTTGGCCACAAGACGCGGAAGCTTGTCCGTACCGATGTGAGGATGAGCATCAATGAGAATAGACGGATCAGCACCGAAGTTCACGAACTGATGGAGGACCTCCCTGTTGTCCCCTCTCTTCGAGGATCTCGTAAAGAGCTTGCCGTCAGAGAAAGTACCTGCTCCGCCCTCGCCGTAGCAATAGTTGGAATCAGGATTCACGACTCCGGTCCTGGACAGCTTAGCGATATCCGGCTTACGGCCGCTGACATCCTTGCCGCGCTCCAGAACCACCGGCTTGAGACCGAGGGTAAGGAGTTTCAATGCTGCAAACATACCGGCAGGACCGGATCCGATGACAATCACCGGCTCTCCGGCATGAACGTCCTGATATTCAGGAAGTTTATACTCCTCATACGGTTCATCTTTCCTGTAAGCCTCCACTCTGTAACGCATAGTCACGTCACCTCTGGCATCTATCGAGCGATGCACGATATGGCAATGCGCATCGGCATTGTTCATCGTAGGCTGATATGACTTGGTAGGGTCAATGACATTGATGACTGCATTCGGCCTCAGACGCAGAGCCTCTGCTGCGGCCATTCTGATGTCATCCAGTCTGGGTTCTCTGCCCATGCGGCAGGATACTTCAAATTCTATCATCTTTGTAACTTGTTTTTCGTCATTAAAAATCCGCCATTCGCGATACAGGAGACACATCCAAAGGAGTGCGTTCCCCTGCAAGATAATGGTAATAGCCGGCAATGGCAATCATAGCCGCATTGTCCGTAGTGAACTTGAACTCAGGAAGATACGTATTCCAGCCACGCTTCTTGCCCTCCTCCTCGATACGATTTCTGAGACCGCTGTTCGCAGAAACGCCGCCACCGATGGTTATCTCCTTGATACCCGTCATCTTGGCTGCCTTGATGAGCTTGTCCATCAGAATATCTATCAATGCCTTCTGGAAACTTGCACAGATGTCCTCCTTGTTCTTTTCCATGAAATCAGGATCCTTGGCCATCTCGTCACGCACGAAATAAAGGAGAGAAGTCTTGATGCCGCTGAAACTGTAGTCCAGTCCCGGAATATGGGGCTTCGCGAACTTGAAACGGTCAGGATCACCAAGTTTTGCAAGCTTGTCAATGATAGGGCCGCCCGGATAGCCGAGGCCCATCATCTTGGAGCACTTGTCAAAAGCCTCCCCCACAGCGTCGTCGATTGTCTGACCGAGAATTTCATAGTCAAGAGGACTGTTCACCTTGACTATCTGAGAGTTGCCTCCTGAGACGAGGAGACAGAGATAAGGGAATTCCGGATGATGGTTTTCCTTGTCATACTGCTTCACGAAATCAGCCAGGATATGTCCCTGGAGGTGATTGACCATCACCATAGGTATTCCGAGAGACACGCTCAGAGCCTTCGCGAAAGATGTGCCTACAAGCAGAGAGCCGAGAAGGCCCGGACCACGGGTGAATGCTATGGCAGTAAGTTCCTCCGGCTTGACCCCGGCCTTTTCCAGAGCCTGGCTCACTACAGGAACGATGTTCTGCTCATGAGCTCTGGATGCCAGTTCCGGAACGACACCGCCATAATCTTTGTGAACCTGCTGACTGGCAATGACATTGGACAATAGATATCCGTCCTTGATAACTGCAGCGGAAGTATCATCACATGATGACTCAATTCCGAGAATGATGTCTGTATGTTCCATTATCTTTCAAAAAACTCCAAATATGACGCGCAAAGGTAATAAAAAGGTAATAAATAATCTTTATCAGACGACAAAAACAGACATTGAACCGACATTATACCCCTATTATACCCCTTAAATCAAAACAAAATTAGTATTTTTGTATGATACAACTTTCTCTGGCCCCGGGACAGAGACAAAAACGACAGGAACTGAAAAAGACAGCAAAAATAGTCTATCTGACAATCATGACCATAGTGGCGCTCATTGTCGCCGCTCTGATTGCCGTGCAGTCACCTGCCGTACAGACATATATGGCCGACAAAATCCTCGTTTCACTGAAAAACAGCATTGACGGGGACATCACCATAGGCAAGATCCACGTGGCGCCATTCAAGGCAGTCATGCTGAAAGACGTGGTCGTCATCGACAGGCATCCTTTTCCGGACACTTCAGGGGCCGCTCCTGTGGACACTTTCTTTTCCGCAAGATACGTGACGGCATCCCTCAGCGTAAAAAACCTCACGTCTCCCGACGGAGGCATATACCTGAGGTCCGCGAAAGTGACTGACGGACAGTTCAATCTCACGATCGAACCCGGCATTGACAGCATCTCATCCAACACTAACCTCAAGCGCATCTTCCACATGGGAAACTCCGACAATAACAAAGAGAAGAAGGACAAGGAAGTCTTCAGCATATCGGACGTGAAACTGGAAGGCATGAGGTTCAGGATGGTGAACTACAAGAAGGACAGGACCGCATACGGAAGTGACTCCATAAACTGGTTTAACCTGGATGTCAGTGACATAAACCTCTCAGGACGGGACCTGAAACTGAAAGGCCCGGTAATGTCCGGCACATGCGACAAACTGTCATTCAGGGAAAAGAGCGGATTCGAATGTCTGATCCTCTCAGGAAAAGCGAAGGTCGGAAACGGAAAGACCATAGTGGATGACCTCAGAATCAAGGACGACTGGTCGGACATCACGCTGCCGTCTTTCGTGATGTCATACAAAGACACGGATTCGTGGTCCTACTTCACCAGCGATGTCAGGATGACCGGCCAGATAAAGCCAAGCACCGTCAGCATGAAGACATTGGGGTATTTCGCACCGGCATTGAAAAACTTCCGGCTTTCAGCCCGCCTGGAAGGCGACGTTGACGGATATGTGAACGACCTGTCAGTCAAGAATATACACATCCGGGCCAGCGACGCCGACGGATATCGGGACTGGGCGGACCACGAAGGGCACGGCATTTCCGGCACCATTACAGGCTCCGTCGTCGGACTGCCCGACTCATACGGAATGCTGACCGAAGCCACCCTCAGCCACATCAGATTCACATCATCCGGACTGGAGCACTTCATAAAAGGCTGGGCTCCCGGGGCGTCCCTGAACCTTTCCAATCTCTGCAAAGGAAGCGGACTCGAATTCTCAGGAAGGATGCGGGGACCGCTCAACAGGCTCCACGTCCACGGAACCCTCACCGACGGAGCGGGAAAGGTCAATGCCAATGTCCACATCTTCAATGTCATTGACAAGTACCGGCCGCTGGAAATCGGCGGAACCGTACAGACTGAAAGTCTGGACATCAGCAGAATCGTCGCAGGTGTCCCGATAGGCCCTTGCGACATGAGGGCAGGGCTTTCCGCGACATTGGCGGAAGACGGGCCGGATGTCCGCATTGATTCCCTCCACATTGACAGACTGAATGCTCTCGGATATGACTACACAGGCCTGTCGGCAGCAGGAACCTACAGCCAGGAGGCGTTCAACGGACGTATCGTCTGCAGCGACCCGAACCTCAACTTCCTGTTCCAGGGTATCTTCACGTTGTCATCCAAGACCAACAACGCGCTGTACAAGTTCTACGCAAACCTCGGATATGCAGACCTCCACGCCCTCAACATTGACAAGAGGGGCACTTCGAAAGTGAGCTTCACCACCCAGGCGAACTTCACCAGAGTAAGCGGAGAGGACATCATCGGAAACATCGATGTCAATGACATTTCGCTTGAGGACGACCACGGAATCCACAATATCGGAGACATCGAAATTTCCTCACACGCCAGAAATGACATGAACAGGGTGAAATTCGCATCGTCATTCGCAGACATTTCCTATGTAGGTTCCAAGTTCTTCGCCAGCTTCATGCGTGACCTTCAGACAGTTACGACCAAGAAAGAATTGCCGTCGCTATACAGTGACCCTAGCAGCACATGGGACGGGAACAGATATGACCTTTCATTCAGGTTCCATGACACGAAAGACCTGCTGTCATTCATCGCTCCTGGAGCCTATATCGCAGACAGCACGGCATTGACCCTCAGCATTGGCAATGACGGGGCAATGGAAGCGAAACTCAAGTCCGGACGACTGGCATACAAGGACAAATACCTGAAAGGCATTGACTTGCGCATCGACAATTCCGTGAAGCAGCTGAAGGGTATCCTCAATGCAGGAGAGGTTTCCGCCGCACCTATACTTGCAAAATCCTGCAATCTCCAGATTCTGGCGGACAACGACAGCATCGGGCTCGGTTTCAGATACGACAATGAAAGCGAATTGGCGAACAGGGGCGAGATAATCCTGAACGGAAACATTTACCGTGACGACAAGGATTCTCTTGCAGTCAGAGCCGGCTTCCTTCCTTCATATATATATTTGAAGTCAAATCTCTGGAAGATAGCCTCCAACGACATTGACATCCATAAGGAGACCGCGAAGGTGGACAATCTGGCAATCATCGGAAACGGCCAGACGATTCTTCTGGACGGCGGATGGTCCGCATCCCAGACCGACACGCTAAGGCTGAACATGGACAAGTTCGACATCTCGCTCGTCAATGCGTTCACCGGCATTGACATGGACATAAGGGGGCGTGTCACCGGACGTGCCATGCTCATTTCCCCGGCACGCGAGAAGACTGGACTCCTCATGGGAATCGTCTGTGACTCAACAGGTTTCGGAGGACGGGAAGTCGGGACGCTTCGTGTAGGAGGTGTCTGGGATGAAGAAAAACAGGGCTTCAGTTATGCGTGCAGGAATCTCCTTGACGGCAGCCAGACCTTCGGGGCCAACGGAAATTTCTATCCGAAAACCAAGCAGATCGAAGGAAAGCTCTCCCTGTCCGGATTTGATTTGGGATATGCGGAACCATTCCTGAAATCCGTATTCAGCAGCATGGACGGCCATCTTACAGGAGACATCTCATTCAACGGCCCGCTGGAGAACCTTGAAATTGACGGAAACGACCTGACTCTCGCCGACGGAAAACTCGGCGTGGATTTCACGAAAGTCGCATACAATGTGTCCGGCCCGCTGTCCGTAAACAGCAGCGGCCTGAGATTCCACAACATGGACATAAGCGACAGGTTCAATGCCAGGGGAACCGTCAACGGCCTCATCGGCTGGGACCACTTCAGGGACATGACCTTCGACACAGGCATCAGGTTCAGCAAGATGGAGGTCCTGAATCTTGGAGAATCCGACAACCCTTCATTCTACGGCAATGTTTCGGCAACCGGTGAGGTCACCATAACAGGGCCGCTCAATGCCATACTTCTCTCCGCAGACGCGAGGACCGACAAGCAGGGCGATTTCCATATTCCGCTGAACACCTCGTCATCGGCCGGAACATCCAACCTGCTGACATTCAAGGAGCCATATAAAGAAATAATCATTGACCCTTACGAGGAAATGATGCGGAGGCTGAAGGAAAAAGAGAAGAAATCCAACGACTTCGGAGTAAGGCTGAAGGTCAATGCCACACCGCAGGTTTCCGCCAACATTGAAATAGACAAGGCAGCCGGAAACGTCCTGACCGGATACGGAAACGGACTCATTGACCTGGACGTAAGGCCAAGCACCGGAGTGTTCAGCATCAACGGAAACTACAGCATCACGAGCGGCATCTATCATTTCGTGGCTCTGGGAATCGCGAAGAGGGACTTCACCATACAGAACGGAAGTTCAGTGAGATTTACCGGAGACGTGATGGACAGCGACTTGAACATCAATGCATTATACAAGACGAAGGCATCTGTCGGGACATTGATAGCGGATACGACTTCCACATCTACAAGAAGGACGGTGGAGTGCGGTATCGCCATCACTGACAAGATCAAGAACCCTCGGCTGGATTTCTCCATCAACATTCCGGACCTGGATCCTACCACACAGGGACGGGTGGAAAGCGCACTGAACACCCAGGACAAGGTCCAGAAACAGTTGCTGGCACTTCTGCTCACAAACAGTTTCCTGCCTGACGAGCAGTCCGGCGTCACGAACACATCTTCGTCAATGCTGTACACCAATGTCACGGAAATCATGGCCGGACAGCTGAACAACATACTCCAGAAGCTGAACATCCCGCTGGACTTCGGACTTGATTACCAACAGGATGTGAGCGGTTCCAACATATTCGACGTGGCCCTTTCCACAGCCCTGTTCAACAACAGGGTAATCGTGAACGGAACCATCGGAAACCGGCAGTACAAGTCCAGCACCTCAAGTTCGGACGTGGTGGGAGACCTTGACATTGATGTGAAACTCGACAAGCCGGGAGCAGTCAGGCTGAACCTGTTCTCCCACTCGGCCGACCAATATACCAATTATCTGGACAACAGCCAGAGAAACGGTGTCGGACTTACATACCAGAAAGAATTCAACACCTTCGGTGAAATGATACGGAACATGTTCCGGAGCAGGAAGCGCAAACAGGAAATCGAGGCGGAAAAGCTTCAGGAACAGCAGAATGAGAGACAAATTAGAATCAGAATCGAAGCGGATGACGCAGTTAAAAAGAGAAGAAATGGAAAAAAACAACAATAAAGGAAGACTCTTCCTGATTCCTTCCCCACTGGGAGAAAATGACCCGCGCGAGGTAATACCTGACGGAGTTTTGTCAATGCTGCCGAAGCTTACCACATATGTTGTGGAGGCTACGAGGACAGCCAGACGATACCTGTCTGCAGCCGGTCTCAAAGGCCATATCCAGGAACTGGAATTCCATGAACTAAATGAGCATACGAAACCTGACGAAGTAAGGGCACTGCTGACATTGTTCGACAACGGCAATGATGTCGGACTGATTACCGAAGCGGGACTCCCGGCTGTCGCCGATCCTGGTTCCCAGCTCGTAAGCCTGTGCCACAAGGTCGGCATTGAAGTCGTGCCTTGTTCCGGTCCTTCTTCGCTCATGCTGGCATTGATGGCATCAGGCCTGAACGGACAGTCATTCGCATTCCTGGGATATATCCCGGCCAAGACGGACGAGAGAAGGCAGGCGCTGAAAAGCATTGAAAAACATTCTCTTACAGAGCGTCAGACAAAGCTCTTCATCGAGACTCCGTACAGAAACGAGCAGCTTTTCAGGGATATTCTTTCCACATGCCAGAACTCCACTGAACTGTGCATCGCAGCGAACATCACCATGCCGGACGCATTCATAAAGACCAAGACCGTCGGAGAATGGAAGAAATGTTCCGAGGGGAAGGAAATTATAGGCAAACGCCCGTGCGTGTTCCTGATTCTCGCCCATAGAAACGCTTAAAGTATTGAATATGACCAAGAAAGCATCATATATAACTCTCGGCTGCAAGCTAAACTATGCCGAAACTTCCACCTACGAAAGGAATTTCATGAAAGAGGGATATGAATCCGTGCCCTGGACGGAGAAGGCCGACCTCTATGTCATCAACACCTGCTCCGTCACGGAACATGCAGACAGGAAGTCGCGCAACATAATAAGGAAGATTCACAGGACAGCGCCCGAAGCAACTGTCGTCGTGACAGGATGTTACGCACAGCTGAAGCGTGCGGAGGTGGAGGCACTCGAAGGCGTCAGCCTGGTTTTCGGTGCGGACGAGAAGAGTTCGCTGGTAAAGACCACACTCGAATTCATCGGGGGACGCGAGTCAATGCCGCAGGACCTTTCCGCCAATGACACTTTCGCCGCCTATTCAAGCGGTGAAGAGAGGACAAGGTCATTCCTGAAAGTCCAGGACGGATGCGACAACTTCTGCGCTTATTGCACCGTTCCGTTCGCAAGAGGCCGCAGCCGCAGCATATCCATCGCCACAGCGGTAGAGGAAGCCAAGAAGATTGCCGCGGCCGGTGTCAAGGAAATTGTGCTCACCGGTGTCAATACAGGAGATTTCGGAAGGAAGACAGGAGAGAGTTTCCTGGATCTGCTCAAAGCTCTCAATGATGTGGAAGGCATTGAAAGATACAGGATTTCTTCCATTGAACCGAACCTTCTCACGGACGAGACCATCGACTGGATAGCCTCGGGGACCAAGTTCCAGCCGCATTTCCATATTCCGCTACAGAGCGGAAGCGACACTCTCCTGAAGGATGTCGGCAGGAAATATACTACTGAGTTCTTCGCTTCGAAGATTGACTACATCCGGAAAAAAATGAATCCGAAGGAGGGTGAGGTCAATGCTGACGGAAGCAGGAAGCCCGACGTGTTCTTCGGCATTGACGTAATCGCTGGACTTCCTGGCGAGACCGACGAGCTTTTCCTCGAGACATATAACTTCCTGAAAGACAGGGTGCGTCCGGCATTCATCCACATCTTCCCTTACTCCAGGAGGCCCGGGACGAGGTCTGCCGCACGCAAGGACCAGGTCCAGGACTGCATAAAGACAAGAAGGGTGTCAATGCTGGAGGAACTTTGCAAGTCGCTCAACGAGGAGTTCATCGCATCGCAGAAAGGTGTACGGGAGAACGTCCTTTTCGAGGAGAGCTGCAACAACGGCATGATTGCAGGCTACACCGGCAATTATATAAAGGTAGAGAGGCCGTGGGACGAATCTCTCGCAGGAAAAATCGTGGAGGTGACATTATGAAGGCCAGACTCACATTTCTCGGGACAGGAACATCCCAGGGAGTTCCAATCATAGGATGTCAGTGCAATGTGTGCAAAAGCATTGACCCTCATGACAAAAGGTTCCGCTCGGCGGCATTGGTGGAGTATGGCGGCCTGACAGTACTTGTGGATGCCGGTCCGGATTTCCGTATGCAGATGCTGCGTCAGGGCATCTCTCATCTGGATGCCATCCTGCTGACACACAGCCACAGGGACCATACCGGAGGACTGGATGACGTAAGGTCATTGAATTACATTGACCAGCGTGCTGCTGAAATCTATTGCGAGCAGTCTGTCCTGGATTCTCTCAAGGAGGGTTTCGACTATGTTTTCGCGAAGAGGAAGTATCCCGGGGCTCCGGAATGGAACATACATCTCATTGACGAAAGGCCATTCTTCGTGGAGCCGGGAGATGAGGACAGGAAACTTGTATGGGTGCATGACAAGGGATATTGCTATCAGAATCCGGATGGTTCGACGACTCCTACTGATGACAACATCGTGTCGGAGGCGGAGCATGCAGAGGACTCTGATTTCTCCGGAGAGCTGAGATCGTCCACAGGTAAGGGCATTGAAATTATTCCCATCAGGGGAATGCATGACAAAATGCCTGTTCTGGGATTCAGATTCGGCAAAATTGCGTATATTACGGACATGAGTCTGTTGCCTGACAGGGAGCTCGTAAAACTACAGGGGCTGGAACATGTTACCCTCAACACAGTGGGATATAAGCCTCACCACTCGCATTTCTCTCTTTATCAAGCAATTGACGTAGCCCGGAAAATCGGCGCAAAACATACGTGGCTGACTCATCTGTCACATACGTTTCCTGTCTATGGCGATTTCTGCGGACAGCTTGAGGAGATTGCGCCCGACATCGACATAAGGCCTGCGTATGACGGACTTGCAATCGAAGGGTAATTTACATTTAAGAGAATATGGAAAACATTGAAAACAATACAGTTACAGAGCCCGTAATTTCCTTCAGGGATGCGGAAATCATGAACGGTGAGACTTCTGTGATATATGACTTGGATATGGATGTATATCCTGGGGACTTCGTATATATAGTAGGCAAGGTGGGAACCGGCAAGACTTCCATCATCAGGACCATCATTGCGGAAAACCCTCTGACAAAGGGAAAGGGAACCGTATGCGGATACGAATTGAACGGTATCAAGGATAAGGACATTCCTTATCTCAGGCGTAAGATCGGTGTCGTTTTCCAGGATTTCCAGCTGCTGATGGACAGGAGCGTGGAGGACAATCTGGGATTTGTTCTCAGGGCTACCGGATGGAAGGACACGGAAAAAATCGACAAGAGAATCCGTGAAGTCCTGGAAAATGTGGGTATGGAGAACAAGGCGCACAAGATGCCTCACCAGCTTTCCGGAGGTGAACAGCAGAGAATTGCCATCGCAAGGTCTCTCCTGAATGACCCGGGCGTGATAATTGCTGATGAGCCGACCGGAAACCTTGATTCCGAAACCGCTGACGGTATCATGAAGCTTCTCACCGGCATCAACAGGACCAAAGGGACTGCTGTGGTCATGGTTACTCATAACCGTAATATTTTCGACAGCTATCCCGGAAGGGTCATGCTCTGCAAGGACGAGAGTTGCAAGGAAATGTTGTAGGACTATGACGAAGAAGGACAGATATAAGGGAATCGTAGCCTGGTTCGAGGAAAATGTGCCAGTAGCGGAGACTGAACTCCACTACGATACGCCTTTCCATCTCCTGATTGCAGTCATTTTGTCTGCCCAGTGCACGGACAAGCGTGTCAATATGGTGACGCCTGCCCTGTTCGAGGCCTATCCGGACCCTCAGACACTGGCAAGAGCAAGTTTCGATGAGGTTTTTCCCTTCGTCAGGAGCATTTCCTATCCGAACAACAAGACAAGCCACATCATCGAGATGGCCCGGAGGCTTGTCAATGATTTCGGCGGGGTCGTCCCGTCTGACATCGATGAACTTATGAGTCTTCCCGGTGTCGGCAGAAAGACTGCCAATGTGGTGGCTTCTATCGTCTATGACAAGCCTGTCATCGCGGTAGATACCCATGTCAGCCGTGTTTCCAGGAGGCTTGGGCTGTCTGACGGCAAGACGCCTGAGGCTATCGGAAAGGAACTTGAGGCCAACATTGACGAGGACAAAAGGGCCATTGCCCATCATTGGCTCATATTGCAGGGACGATATGTCTGCACTGCAAGAAAGCCGCACTGCGAGGAGTGCGGACTGAAGGTATGGTGCCGGGAGTATAGCCGGAACCTGCGCAAGAATGAACTTAAAATTTGATAAGTAACACATAACAATATGCACGAGATTATTCATTTCACTTCTGAAAACATATTTCTTATCGGGTCAATCCTGGTATTTACAGCTATAGTCGTTTCCAAAACGGGAAACAAATACGGCGTTCCTTCCCTCCTCATATTCCTGCTGGTCGGAATGCTGTTCGGAAGCGACGGACTCGGACTTGTATTCGACAATTATAATCTCGCGCAATTCCTCAGTATAGTAGCATTGTGCGTCATCCTGTTCACGGGCGGTCTTGAAACAAAATTCAAGGAAATCCGTCCCGTAATCGGACCTGGTGTCGTGCTTTCGACCTTGGGCGTCTTCCTTACGGTCATATTCACGGGAGCATTCATCTATTTTCTTTCTAGAATTGAGCGAATCGGATTGTCGCTGTCCATCGTAATGTGTTTCCTGCTGGCAGCCGTAATGTCTTCTACGGATTCGGCCTCTGTATTCAGCATATTGAAAAACAGCAAGATGAGGCTCAAGCAGAATCTGAAGCCGATGCTGGAGCTGGAGTCCGGTAGTAACGACCCGATGGCGTATGTCATGACGATTGTGCTCATCCAAGTTGCAAAGCTTCTTTATGAACCGGCATCAAGCATAAGCGGCATCGACTATTCCCATCTGATTCTCAGTTCATTGCAAACACTCTTCCTGCAGATGACCATCGGTTCTCTGGCCGGTGTCGCTATCGGTTTCGCAGCCGTATGGACTCTGAAAAGGGTCAAACTGAACAGCGCTCCGCTCTACTCGATTTTGCTTCTTGCGGTCAGCCTCTTCGCATTCTCGATGACCCAGATGATTCAGGGCAACGGCTATCTGGCAGTATATATCGCAGGCCTCATCATAGGAAACAAGCCGATGAACAACAGAAAGGAGATTCTCTCCTTCATGGACGGCATGACCTGGATTATGCAAATCGGAATGTTCCTCAGCCTCGGTCTGCTCGTCAATCCTCATGAGATGCTGCATGTCGCACCTATCGCCCTTCTCATCGGTCTTTTCCTGATATTTGTAGGACGTCCTCTTACAGTATTTCTCTGTCTCTTGCCATTCCGGAAGATATCTTTCAGAGCCAAGTTGTTCACTTCGTGGGTCGGCCTGAAAGGCGCTGTTCCTATCATATTCGCTACTTATCCTATTGTGGAAGGGATTCCGGGTTCGGAACAGATTTTCAATATCGTGTTCTTCATCACTCTGCTTTCCTTGATTTTCCAGGGCATGTCCATCCCAAGGGTTGCGAAAATGCTTCATCTGAATCTTCCTATGGAGAAGGTTCCTGAAACATTCGGCATCGAAATTCCTGAGGAGGCGGGCAAACTTCAGGATTATACATTGACAGATGATGACCTTGAAGGCGGCAACACTCTCAAGGAAATCCAGTTTCCACAGGGCGCCAGGGTGGTAATCATCCGAAGAGACGACAAGTTCATCATTCCTGACGGCAGCGTAGAACTGCAGAGCGGTGACCAGCTTCTCATCATATATGGAGAGGCGGATGAAGACCACCACATTCTCGGCAAGCTTTAGGATTTCAAGACATAAAAGGTTAAGGAAATAACGTTATTGTAACAACTCGACACTATCTTTGCGGCAACAGCGGAAATTATGGAACTCAAGAAAAAAATTCTCGTTGTAGATGACGAAGTCGACATTTGCAACATTCTGAAATTCAATCTGGACAAAGCCGGATTCGAGACAAGTATCGCACACTCGGCAGAAGAGGCACTGACAAGCGGAGTTGCGGGTTATGACCTTCTGCTTCTGGACATCATGATGGAGGGAATCTCGGGAATGCAGATGGCTGCCATGATGAAAAAGAATCCTGAGACAGCAAACATTCCGATTATTTTCGTATCGGCCAAAGATACTGAGGATGACAAAGTGGACGGGCTTGGAATCGGTGCTG
>OQVZ01000455.1_pt1 | contig 15671 bp, 6 predicted proteins | sample 1691571 | NCBI WGS metagenome assembly OQVZ01 (sample SAMN03418261, study PRJEB22391) | human gut metagenome | biome: human-gut; feature: organic feature; material: feces | host: Homo sapiens | place: Tanzania | collected 2013-01
CGCTACCTTTATAGTCGAAATAGTCTACACGATAGAGTTGCGATATCTTGGGGTCTGCCCAAAACTTTCTGCAACGCTCAACAGTACCCTCTGTCTTTTCCTTTGTCAGCATCCATGCCGACCAGTTGGGAGTGTTATGGTCTTTGTTGTATGATAAGGTGTAGCCTGTATGCTCCACTATCTGTTCTTGGCGATTGGTGAGTGGAGCAGGAAGCTCGTAGCTTATAGTGCTGTTGACTTTATGACTCTTGGAGCCTTTGGCAGATGTGCTGACATTATTCTGAATATCTTTTTCGTCAGCACTCTCCTTGCTATTTATAGAACTGATGCCATAAGCCACAAGGGCAAGCAATAATAGCAATATGCTTTTCTTCATTTTCATTGTTTGGTATTGGATGATTACATGTTTAGTTCATCTTTGAGATATCGACCGGTGATGCTGTCTTTGCATTTAGCGCATTCTTCAGGTGTGCCGGCAAAGACGATGTTGCCACCCTTGTTGCCACCTTCTGGTCCGAGGTCGATTATCCAGTCTGCACATTTTATGACCTCCATGTTGTGCTCAATAACAACGATAGAATGACCGCGCTCAAGAAGAGCGTTGAAAGCCTTCATGAGTTTGGATATGTCGTGGAAGTGTAGACCTGTGGTAGGCTCGTCGAAGATGAATAGAGTAGGTGACTGCTTCGCTTGCCCAATGAAGTAGGCGAGTTTTACACGCTGGTTTTCGCCACCCGACATGGTTGAAGAGTTTTGTCCCAGCTTGATGTAACCAAGGCCAACATCCTCAAGAGGTTTTAGTCGGTCGATGATTGCTCGATTGTTGCTACCACGCTTTTTAGCATCATCATTGTCGAAGAAGGTGATGGCCTCGCTAACAGTCATATTCAGCACATCGTTGATATTCTTGTCGCGATATCTAACGTCAAGAACATCGTGCTTGAATCTTTGACCATGACAAGCATCACATTCCAAAACGATGTCTGCCATGAATTGCATTTCAACAGTAATGGTGCCAGCACCCTTACATTCTTCACATCGTCCACCTTCGGTATTGAAAGAGAAGAACTGAGGTGTGAATCCAAGCTGCTTAGCCAATGGCTGTTCGGCAAACAGGGCACGAATATAGTCGTAGGCTTTGACATAAGTAGCAGGATTAGAGCGTGAACTCTTACCAATTGGATTTTGGTCGACAAATTCTACGTGAGAAATCTTTTTGTAGTCGCCCTCCATGCCTAAGTATTCGCCTGGAATGTCAGCCACTTCGTCGAGCTTGCGTTTTAGAGCAGGGTAGAGGATACCCTTTATTAATGACGATTTGCCAGAACCTGATACACCTGTGACAACAGTGAGAATGTTGAGCGGAATCTTAGCATCCACCCCCTTGAGATATACTTTCTTGACACTTCCGTCAGCATGACGGATCATATATATGTTGCCCTTGCAAGGAGTCTCGACCTTCTGGCCGCCGAGCGTATAGAACGTTGCGCCCTCGCTCATCAGCCTCTGGATAGAACCGATGCTGTTAGCCTCTGCCGCAGCCTTGGCATCAGCGAGCAGCTGCTCGATAGCAGTCTTGATAGTCTCCAGGTCGATGGTGCTATTCTCGTCGAGTTCCACGGCCTCATACAGAGCCTTCAGCTCATCCTTCTTCTTGTTGATGTCATACTGGATGCTGGACTCCACACCGACAAACTGTGCGGCTACGATGGCGTAGTCCTTCTCGATAGTGGCCTTCACCTCGTCGAGGCGAGTCTGTACAGCGGCAATCTCGTCGCTCAGGCGCACATAGGCAGCCTCATTGGCTACGAGCTTCGCATCGGCGGCCTTCGCATCGGCGAGAAGCTGCTCGACAGCTGCCTTGATGGCCTCCAGGTCGATGGTGCTATTCTCGTCGAGCTCCACAGCCTCATACTGAGCCTGCAGCTCTGCCTTCTTCTGGTCGATGTTGCCCTGGATAGCGGCCTCGGCATCAGCAAACTGTGCGGCTACATTGGCATAGTCCGTCTCGATGGTGGCCTTCACCTCGTCAAAACGAGCCTGTACAGCAGCGACCTCCTCGGTCAAACGCACATAAGCAGCCTCGTTGGCAAGCTTCTTCAGATGCTCTGCCTGGGCGGCAGCAGCATCCTCCAGATATTTGGCGATGGCCTCATTGACACCCTTCACGGCCTCGGCGTCCAGCGTAGAAGCCTCCGTGAGCGCACAGTCGGCGTTCTTGGCATCAAGGTCTGACTGGATGGCATCGATTTGACCCTGAATGGTCTTCACCGCCTCTGCAAAGTTTTCGGCTACGTCCGGGCACTCCTCAGCTACCTTTGCCTTGGCGTCGTCGAGGGCCTTCTGCAGGGCAGTCACTTCCTCGGTAAGGCGCGCATAGGCAGCCTCGTTGATGGGCTTAAGACTCGTCACAGCGATATGGGCGTCCGTGATGTCGAGTGAGTACTCCGTCCATATCATCTCTTGGGAAGCGAGCACATTGGAGAACACGATAGCTGAGGTCTCGTCCGTCACAAAGTCTGGGTCGGCCACAACATTAAACGAGAAGATCACGCCGTCGCCATCCTTGTAAGGTTGGATCTTGTCGATGGGCAGCGAGGAGAGTGCGACGCGCACGATGCCATTTTCCTCACGGGAGGAAATAGCGAAATTGCTTGTCAAACGCTGGCCATATTGGAATTTTGGGTTTCCGTTGCTCTTCTTCTCGATATGCAAGCCCTCGGGCAGCGTGATGTCGGCCTGAAGACCACAGAAATAAATATCGTTCTTCAGCACAACGTCCACCTTGTGGGTGCCGCCAGGCTTGATAGAGAACGCCTGCTCGCCCGTGCAAAGACTTCCCACCATCGGTGTGATAGCCTGCTCAGCGGGGCAATCGATGAGCACCTTCTTGCCCTGGCGGTCACTTCCACTGCAAGTGGAGAACTCGATCCTAGCTTTATCATCAGAAAAGTTGGACGTAGCACGAATTTTGAACGTACCCAGTGCGCCCTCAGTGCCCGCGATGGGGGTGAAGTCCTTGGTAAGGAGGGCAATCCGCCACTTCATATCAGGCTGCTGGATCATCGTGGCGATAAAGCACTCACGGTCTATGCGGTCCTCGTTGATTTTGAAGCTACCCGGCACAATCTCGATTTGCGAGGATGTGAAGTCCATATCAAACTGCATCGCATAGATCACCTCGTCATTGACGAGGTTCACCGTGATCTCTTTCGTCTCGCCCGGCTTGATGGCAATGGGACCACCGTCGTTGAGCACAAGTCGGTTGCCAGCAAGGACAGAGAGCGTCCCGCTTATGGCCAAGACCATCATCAAGGCCATTCTTTTGAAACTTGTCGTAATCTTAAACATAACTATTTACGTTTAGAAGATATATGTTGTCGTTGTTGTTGTCAAAAATAGGCGCGGCTGTCACATACGTGGCAACCACGCCCTCGTAATTGAGAAAAAATTACCGATGTATATGATTATTTACCAGTAACCTTCTGGGTCTTGCCGTTGGCGTTGCGGACAATGTTGATGCCCTGCTTCACCTTATCCAGCAACTGACCGCCCACAGTATAGATCTTCTGCTTCAGGCTGCCCTCGGCCTCCATGCCGCTGATACCGGTCGCATCGCTGCCCGTGATCGTCGTCTCACGGCCATTGGCCTCGGCAAAGATAACCCTGTCGAGCGCCACCTTGTCGATGCTGCCGCCCTGCACGTCGAGGTAGAGGATGGCGGAACCATTGGTGAAGCAGTTGTTCTCTATCGTACTGATGACTACACGGTGTACGCCGTCGATGTCCTTGGAGTAGAGTGCGTGACCGTTGGCACGGTTGCCCACGCTCTCACCCACCACCGTCATGCCTGCGGGCAGGATGATGTCCATCTGGCAAGCCACATAGTCCTTGCGGTTTTCGAGATTGATAGCGATGCGCTGTATGCCGTTGTTGTCTTCTGCCGCGACGGTGAGGTTCTCGGAACCCAACATCGGAGCGTTCAGATTGCCACCCAGTGAAGGCCAGATGCCATTGGTCACCTTGGCCGCAATGAGGGTCACATCGGCGATGGAGATCTTGCCGTCGCGGTTGACGTCGGCAGCGGCAAACACCTTGCCACCCTCCAGGGTCTCCGGATCGAGCAAAGCGTTAAGCACGGCGAGGTAGTCGTCGGTCAGGACAATGCCGTCCTCGGTGACGTCGCCGAGCACATACGTGTTCTCCTCGACGGAAGCCCTGAGAGCGTTCATAGACTCGACCAATGACTGAGACGTAGCAGCGACCAACTTCACGCCATACTCCTCGTCCTTCGAATAGTTGATCTCCTTTTGCCAAGCCTCGGTACCATCAGGATTCAACCATGCATTTCCATTGATGTCCTTCGTGGGAAGAATACGGTAAATGTCAACGAAGTCGAGATAACTGTCGAATCTTTGATAAGCGCGCTCCAAGTTGTTAAACTGTTCCCACAGCGAATTGTCCTCGTCATAGATATTCGTTCCAGACTTATTGAACGAGTTCTCCATGTCGTCGCGAGCGGTGCAAACATTGAACTGATACACACTTTGTGTCTCTTTCCAAGCTCCAAACGCCTCTACCGTTGCAAGCTTCGCATAGGCATCGTAAAGGCAACCATCCTTGTACGACTCCACCTGGCTATCGGTCAGAATGGCCGACACAGGGCCTTCCTCCAGTGTCTTGGCAGCCTGCTCAAGGACGCCGCTGACCACCTCGGCCTTCTCGCTGGCAACATTGAAGAACATCTTCTCGTAGTTCTCCATGTAGGACTTGCCGATCTCAAAACAGAACATCTCACCTAACCCTTGCCACTCTGGGTATCCAACCTCTCTGGAGGCATGCTGGTAAGACGCTATCAGCTCCTTCACCCTGGTCTGCTCAGCCACCAAAGCGTCATAGGCGTTCTGAAGGTTCTTCATTGCCTGAGCGTGGGCAACATAGGGCTTGTTGGCCTCCATGATATCCGTGCGGGTAGCACCCATGCGGTCTATCAACACGTTGAGGAGGTGGATGACCTTCGTCTTGTAGGTCACGATCTCGTCGCCATAAGAGGTGATGAGGTTCTTCACACCATCGAGTTCGTTGCGGCAAGCGTCCAGTGAAGACTTGTACTCCACCTTCACGGGCGTATATACTTGGTCGTAGGTAATGTTGACCTCACTGTATCCCGACTCGGCCTGCGATACCAGCATCTCCAAACTGCTGGCTACGCCCTCGATCAACTCGGCATTCACGAGCTTGATGAGACCCATGCGAGCCTGGGCCACCTTCTTCTCCAATGCCAGCAAGCCAGCGTCTTTCTTCGCCTCTGCCGGGGTAGCGTTTTCGACAAACTCCTTGAGCAGATCGTCAAGTTCCTTGGCGAGGTTCTTGCAGTGCTCGTCATAGTATGCCTTGACCTCGTCAGCCGCCGTTCCCGTGAGGTTGTCCAAAGCCTCGCGCTTCTGGGTCTCGATGGCAACAATGTCGGCCTTGATCGCATCGACCTCGGCCTGGTTGGCCGCGTTGTAGATACCATCGATGCTGAGGATCTTGATGCTGTGGCAGTCGTACCACTGCTTGTCCTCGCCGATAGTCAGGCCATAGATGCGCTTGCTCATCTCCTGCGAAGCGTTCTGGCGTGTGAGGTCAGCCTGCCAACGCTTGACCTGGTCAAACGTCGAGGCAATATTGGCCTCTATGCGGCTGCTTGCCACATTGAATGCACCATAATAGTCCTGTGCAGCCTTGATGCGCTCCGTGACAGTATTGTAGTCGATGGTCAACTGCTCGAAGTTCTTGATGTTGGCATCGTATGCGTCGGCCTTGGCCTTGGCGCTGGTATAGACTGCACCTGCCTCTGCGTAGAAGGCGTTGATATAGCGCTGCAGGTCAGCGATCTTGCCCGTGAACGTGCCGTCGGCAGCCTTGGCAGCCAATTCCGTGGCCGGAGTGAGGTTTTTGGCGACGCGATCCTTGTAAGACTTGAGATCGTCATCCTTGCCCTCATAGGCGAAGCCTTCCAGGGCGGCAAGCCACTTCTCGTTGTCTGCCTTGGCACCAGCGTAGCGGTCGTCGCCCTCTGTCAGCGTACCGTTCACACCTACATAGACACCCTCGTAGAGAGCCTTCCACTCGTTCTGTGCAGCCTGCTCCAGGTCGGCGACGAGCAAGTTGGGCACCATGCCAAAGAAGCCCCAGTCGTCATCGAGGTTGCTCACGAGCAACTGCGACTTCTTGTAGTCGTCGGCACTGACTCTGTCGTAGAACTCCTGCACGTTCGCAAAGGCGTTGTCGCGCACGTTCTTGTCGTAGGATGCCACCTTCTCCTTGGCGGGAGCGAGCTGGTTGTCGTTGAGGTTGGCCAGCATCTCCTCCAACTTGGCTCTCACGGCCGTATTGACTGCCAAGTCGAGGTCCTTCTTGTAAGCCTCGATCTGAGCCGTGTACTCCATGGCTTTCGCAGCGTTGGCTTCGCCGATATCCCAAAGAGCGGGCGACGTGGTCTTCGCGTAGCTGTCAGCAGCTTCGTCCTTCAAGTTCTTGATGAGGGCGGCATACTTATAGATATTCTCCTGGGCAGCGATGATGCTCTCCACATTGACCAGCTCCTTGAGCTCCTCCGTAGAAATATTCTGGTAGCCAGCAATCTGGGCCGTACCCTCCCCATACTTGTTCTCCGTCTCCTGCACCTTGGCACAGAAGGTATTGTAACGGGTGAGGTTGTCTCCGGCGATGACAGCGTTGTAGTCGCTATTGCCCTCGATGAAGGCCTTCAAACCGTCGAGTTTGATCTTGATGTCACGGTAAGCCTCGCTGACCGTCACGTTGTTGGTGGTGGTCAGACCCTCGGCATAGTACTTCTCCACCAGCGCCTTCTGCTCCTTGATGCGCTTCAGGAGATCGCCGAGCTGACTGAGATAGGGCTTCAGCGTCTCAGGACGGAGATCGGAAGCGTTGAACAAACCGTTCACCTCATCCCAAAGTGCCTGTCTCTTGTTGAGTTCATCTACCTGGGTATAATAGTTTGCATGGTCATCGTTAGCCTGCTTGGGAATCATCTTGAGCACGTTGGAAAGATCCGTCATGCGGCTGACAATCCCCGTATTGAGCACCGGCTCATACTTATATGTGTAGCTATTATACTTTAAAGTTCCTGTCCAGGCTTTACCTGCCTTGTAGGCATCCTCGATGGCTTGCTCTATGTTCTTGCACTCCTTGTAGTGTACACCGTCGGGATTGGCGATCAGGCCGAGGTAATAGGCTGCGTTGGTGCCATCCGTAAATCGGTTGACATACATCCTGACCGCATCGAAAGCATCGGCGAAACCATGACGGTAGTCCAGGTAATCTCCTCCCCAATAACTATACCCGTACCAAATCTTTATCTCCTGCTCAGCAATGTTGCGCTTCAGCTCCTGGTAGGCATCATAGTTGGCCGTGGAGTCGGTGGCCAGTTTCTTGAGCGCATTGGCCTCCAACTGCAAGTCGTAGAGACGACTGGTGATACCCTTGACGACATGGCCATCGGCATCATAGCTATCCTTGCATGATTCCTGGAGGATTTCCTTGGCGCGCGCCGTAGCAGCCTCCGCCTTGAGTGCGTCGAGCTTGGTGGTCGTAGCCTGGATCTGTGGGGCGATGCTCTCACCGGGGATAACGAATGCGTTCTTTGCCTCCGTCAGTGTGCGGCTGACCAGCTCAGCACCCGTCGGGTAATAATAATACTGATTTCCGAGGAAGTCGGTATATGCCTGCTTCTCCGCATTGACATGTGCTTTTTGGGCGTTCACACGCGTCAGCAACTCGCTCAGAGCGTCGTTGATAGCGTCAACGTCACCCTTGATGACGCTCAACAAGGACATAGCCTCTACTGCGTTGTCCTCGGTGATGTCATCCTCGGTAGCTGCAACAGCCTGGATCTTGGCCTTCTGCGTGTTGGTGTTGGCCTCGATATCATTGAGATCCTGGAGCAACTCGTCATACTTCAGTCCGAGGTTGTCCTCCGTCCACGTCACATCATAATATGTATAGGGCACGCCCTTGTACTTATCGATGTCGGCCTTGATGGCATCGACGACTTTGCTGGCGGCATCATACATCGCCTTGGCAGCCTCTATCTTGGCAGTCTTGTCGGAATTGACCTTGTCATTGGCGAAGGCATCATTGAGGGCCTGGGCATCGGTGAGGATGGTCTCCTTGAGTTGCACGGCCAGCAAAGCGGCAAGGTGCTCAGCATCGAGCTTCTCTTTGGCGGCACTGAAGTTGCCTGCCACACGGTCGATCTCTGTCTGGAGCTTGGTGATGCGCTCTCCGTAGGTCTTGCCTGTCACCTCCGTGGCCGGAGTGGCAACGACGAGCGTCTTCGGACCGACGGTCTTACGTAGCGTGGCCAGTGCATCCTCGTAGTCCTTGATGGCGGTGTTCACCACATCGTAGCGGGCCATGGCAGCCGTGGCGTCATCCTGATACTTGACGACGGCCATAGCTGCAGCGTCTATCTGACTCTGGAAGTCCCCACGCACCGTCTCGGTCAGTGTCTTCTCCTGATAGCCCTTCTCGACGGCGGCCTTGATCTGATCGATGGTCTTCTGCAAGCCGGCAGCCGTCTTCTGGAAGTGGGCAGCCACATCATACGTATCGTCCTTGGCGGCTGGCTTCATCTTGGCCACAGCAGCCTTGGCGTCGTCGAGCTTCTTCTGCAAGCCCGTCTCTGTGCCCAGCGCCTTGAGCAACTTCTGATAGTTCTCGTAGTTCTGAATGATGGCACCAGCATCGCTGCGCAAGCTGCTGATCTTGGCCTGGATCGCATCGCGGTCGGCATCATAGTTGGCCGTGCGGATATTGTGGGGTGCCTCGTAGTCCGTGTTCACCTTGGCCTTGAGGGCCTCGATTGCGGTACGGATCTCCCTGACGCGATTGGCATACTTCAGGTTCACATCCTCGCTCTTCTCCAGATACTGGAAGTCGTCCTCCAGATCGGCAAGGAGCTGGTCGGCAGCAGCCTTTTTGGCCTCGGCATCGACATGCTTGGCGAGATACTCGTCCTTCGTGGCATTGATGACCACCACCTGTGCTTCCTTCAGCGTGCGGAAGTTCTCCTCCTGCTCAGAAGCCTTCGTCTTGTCGGCATCAATGGTCTTGTACAGGTCGCTCACCTTCTTCCATGCCGAGCGCATGGCATTGAGAGCCTCTGCGTTCCAATCGGCATAGTTGCCGTCGTCCGGCATCTGGGTGTGTATCTCCTCCTGAGCTGCGTTGAAGACGCGCAGACCGTCCTGATAGACGGCATTGATATTGGTCCAAGCGTCACCAGAAACACCAATGTTGGTCTTCAACTCATTCAACATGCGGTTGAAGTTTTCCGTAAACTCAGCCGTTTTCAGTTCCTTGGCCGTGCCTGCGTTGTACTTCTGCCATGTCAGCGCTTTAAAGTCGTTGATGTATGGCTGTAGCTTGTCGTAGTCTGCCTGATAGGTAGCTTTGATTTCTTCGGGTATCTCGTTGTCAAATCGCCATGTCCAAGAGAAACTATTAAACAGAGATTGAGCATCCGTATAGGCATCCAATGCACTCTTGTAGGAGTTCTCGTTGTCGTTGGCAGCCTCTACGACCTTGGCAAGGGCAGCAATACCATCGGTCAGTGCACGAAACTCGGGGCTTTTCTTTCCCTTCCAAAGGTGGTTCTTCACATAGACATCATAATCACCCTTCTTAATGATTGCAAGCTGGCTGGCATAGTCGGACACCTGCATCTCCAGACTGGGCTTTCCGTCCTTGCCCGTCTTCCAAGCATCGGTGGTACGGAAGTATTCGCTGGTACCGCTGACGATTTCGCCGAGCTGCGCATTGAGCTCCTCCACCAGAGCTTCGAAGTCGAAGACCAAGATAAACTTGACACCAGAGAACTTGAATTCGCCCGGGGTCACGGCACGAACCTTGACCCTTACTTTCGCTGGCGCGTCACCATCGATAGTAAAAGCGACGCCGGGGGCATACTCCTTGCCCTTATAGACAGCGACAATCTTGGCATTGTCGGTAAACAAGTTGTCCTCATCCGGCAGCTTATACTCGCCAGGCGCCAGTTCTTTCTCGATGGAAACTTCCTTTCCTGTGGAGACGGTCACAGAACCGTCTTCCGATACGGTCAAATCATCTCCTGACCATGCAGTCTTGTCAATCACAACATCGGCGTCGGCCAATGCTGCAACGGGGGCGCCTGTGATGGCAAGGAGAGAAATCAGTACATCTTTTCTCATAATCTTATTTAATTGTACAAATTAATTATTTTCTTTTCAGTTGCTCTTCCCGTATATATAATAAGGTAAAGAGACTTTAATGGACCACTTTTTGTCAGTGTAATCGTGTACAAAATTATACATAATCCATGGAGCCATACGAAACCGCAATGGTCCTTTTCGTGAACCATCGTGTTTTTTTCGTGAATGAAAATACGCCACAAAGGGTGTCCCACATCTCACACTATGGGAAATGTCCATTCAATCCACGGATGGGGGGGGGTAAATCCACACCCCTTTCCTTCGTCAGGATCGAGGTCAGGGTCGTCGGGGTCATCCGACGGCAGCGTCGCATAAGAGCTACGCGCGTCCTGCATCAAGCTTTTGAGCGCTGGTTTCGATACATTGAGTACGACCACCTGCCCATTGGAGTCGTAGAGCGACACCGTCTGCTTGAGGGCATTCATGTGGAAGACCCGATTCTTATTGATGATGTATTTCCGGCCCATCCTGACCAAATTGTTGTGGTCTGGAAACCTCGTCCGAATCTCCCGTTCTATCTCCCCGAGGCAGAAGGGCACCATGATCTTGTTGCCATACAGATTGTGTATTTCCGTGTAGTGGTCATCAGCCTCAAACAGCAAGGCGTCATCAAGATTGAGCATATAAATCTCACCACAGAGGATGAGACACATATTGCTTTTGTGTTCCATTTCGTTTACGTTGTTTATTTGTTAGTATCTACTAGATGGTAGTATCTCCTAGTTGTTAATGTTCGTTTTGGTAAGGAAGTAACTCCGTCCCACTGCAAAAATAGAGAAATTCTTACTGCCAAATCTATCATCCCATTCTGCTTTTCGTGAACCACGCGCTTTCCTTCGTGAACGAACGCATAATAGCTTTCCCATCGTGAAAACATCTACTCAATTCGTGAATATAGTCCGAGGCTGGTTTGCAAGGATCCAATGACTGTTGGAATAGGTGGTTTTGAGACGCAAGAGGGATTTTATGTGAAAAAGTGCGACGAAAATCGGTGGCAATTTTCCTAAATTGTCCTAAAAGATTGTTTGAGCGTCTGCGCACACAATCTCCCGTTACATGGGGGATTCGAGGCGATTTTGGGGTAGGGGAGCGAGTTTTTGCAGAATGTGAAGAAATATTAATGGGCTGGTTTTCAGCCCTATTTTTTACTACCTTTGCATCACAAACATGAAACGAAGGCGCTGCAGGAGCGGTTTTCCTGGATAGAAACGCGCTATGGTGGACACCCCCTTTTGTCGGGTTTTCGGCCAAGTTTCAAAACCTTATTTTATGAAGCAATACAGAAAAGAGACCAAATTAGAGAGCATTGTCTATCAAGTCATCATCACGCTCGCCCTCATTGCGCTGCCCGTCTTCGGCCATGCTGCCACGACGGAGCAAGCACTACCCGCCGAGGTAACGGAGACAGCAGGCGATGGAGACGGATTTGACTGGAACAAGCTCATCGATGCCATCGCCCATTTCGAGAGCAAGGGCAACGCTCGCGCCGTAAACGGACAGTATGTGGGCCTGCTGCAGATCTCGCCGGTGCTGGTCCGCGAATGCAACAACATCCTCAAGGCGCGCGGAGAGAGCAAGCGCTACACCCTCAAGGACCGCTACAACGCAGAGAAGTCGCGCGAGATGTTCGCCATCATCCAGTCGCACCACAACCCGTCCAACTCCATCGAGCGCGCCATCCGCATTTGGAAGGGTGGCATCGGATACAGCATCCGCAAAACACAAAACTACGTCAACCGCGTGCTTGAGCGCATGGGACTGTAGGCCGCCACTTGTTCTTCGTTGATAGGGTTGAGGGGGATCGCCTATGATTGTTGCGATCCATCCACGGCAAAGAATAACCGCTAAAAATGTGGCGGATTAGGAGGAACTAGAAGAAAAAATGAATCGTCGGTGTTCATTTTTTTACTATTTTTGTTAGGTTTTTGCGCAGAAAATATTACTTTTGCATCCGAAACATGGTCTTTCGGACACGCCTTGCGCACTCGTCGGCCTCCGTTTCGCCCCCAACGGGGGGACAACCCAGTTTGTTATCAATGAAAATTCAAAAAATGATCAACTACCGTATCCGTTCCATACGGATGCTTTTTGTCATACTTATGACCCTCGCTGCGGGTGCCCAGATGGCGCATGCAGCCAAGGGCGGACGCTCCGATTTCTACCAAAAATACATGTCGCGACCCTCCGAGGAGCTGATACGCATCGGCAAGGACTACCGCCTCAGGAAGAACAAGCCCGACTCGGCATTGCTCTTCTTCACCATCGTGGCAGGACGCTACACGCCCAACATGAGTGCGGAGGAGAAGAGAGAGGTGGTGGAGGCACTGAACATGAACTACTTCATCTACAGCTTCACCTACCTCAACTATCCCAAGGCTTACGAGAACCTGCTCCGCGCCCACACCATCTCGAAAGAACTGGGCGAGACGAGTGCCGCTCTCTACTTCAACCTCGGTTCCATGTACCAGCTCGTGGCAGGACAGGGAAGACAGTGGAAACTCTACAGCAAGGCCCTGGACTGCTACCGGAAGGGTGTGCGTCTGGCCCTGGCGAAGAAGGATATGACCACCGCCGACATGGCATTCACCAACATGACGACGCTCGCCGACGTGGTGGGAGAGTTTGCCAACACGAAGAAGGAGTGGGACCTGTACCGCAAGGCACACACGAAGCGCAACACGGAGCACTACAAGTATAACATCACCCTCTACGAGGGCACAAGACTGAAGATAGCGGGACAGCTGCAGAAGGCTGCCGAGGCCTACGGCCGGCTCATCGACATCGTGCCAGACACAGAGCGCAACTGCCGCCGCCGCGCATTGGCATTTGTGGAGGCCGCGGAGGTGCAACGACTCTTGCACCACTTCGACCAGGGACTAGCCTTCGTGGCAGAGGCGGAGAAACTCTATATCAAATACAAGATTGGCGACGGCATGCAGAGCGTCTATCAGACCTACGCCATCTTCTATGAGGACATGGGACGCAAGGCCGACTACGACCGCAGCATGTACCGATACTACCAGATCAACGACTCGCTGAAGGCATACTCGCTGCCATCCAACGTGTTTAACATGGGTCTCAACGAGAAGGTGATCGAGCTCAACCAGGAGATGGACGGCATGAAGGAGCGTCAGACGCAGCACCGCATCTGGCTCATCGTGGCCGTACTGACCACGCTCTTCTTCGTCATCATCCTGCTCGTCGTGATGCGCGAGAACCGGGAGTTGCGCCGCCGCAACCTCGCCCTCTACCACCGAAGTTTGGAGGTGCTGAAGAGCGATGAAATGGCGGGAAAACAGCGAAAGGCAGTCTCTGCACCCGCCGTGGAGGAGAACAATGCGACTACGGCTTCTTCCAAATACCACCACAGTACGCTCTCCGATGCGGACAAAGACCGTATCGCACAACTCGTGCAGCAGGTCATGGAGCAGACCGAGGTCATCATACAGCCCGACTTCACGGTCGAAAAACTGGCGCAAAACATCAGTACGGGACAAAAGTATGTGTCGCAGGTCATCAACGAGACCTTTGAGTGCAACTTCAACACGCTGCTCGGACGCTACCGCATCCGTGAGGCTTGCCGCCGCTTCAACGACCCGCAACGCTATGGAAGCTATACCATCGAGAGCATCGCAAGGGACCTCGGGTTTAAGTCGCGATCTAATTTTGCCACCACTTTCAAGAAGCATACGGGTCTGAATCCGTCGGAATACCTGCGCCTGGCAAAGGAGAAAAACGGACTTTAATCCAGGATTTCATCTACCTCTGCTGCCTCTTGCTATTTACGGCTATTTTTGCCCGAAAAAAGTATGTTGACTTCATGAGCTGATGAATATAACTTCAGAGGCCTACGAAGTTAACTTCATCGGCTTATGAAGTTATATTCATCGGCCTCTGAAGTTAATATGCTAAAAAGGGGTGAAAAACTGCGTCTTTTGACCCATGCAAATAGCTCGGTCGGAGGACTTGTATTTTTATCCTGCAATCGCGATTATGATAAATAACAAAACCAAGTGAACACCCATTGTACCACAAATCGAGGCTTTCCACCATTTGCACACCAAATGCACACGATGGAATGATGGGAAAATGAGATTTTTATCGTACATTTGCAGATGTAAATCAGTAATTATTCATTTTCAACCTTTTTACAACAATGATGAACAACGAATTGATCCCCACTCCGATGATGTCTTTCGGAGAGTCTGTCAAGACATGTTTCCAGAAGTATGTCACCTTCAAAGGTCGCGCGCGCCGATCCGAATACTGGTGGTTCTGTCTTCTCAACTTTATTGTCAGTATAGTAACCCTCGTACTCGACTATCAGATGGGTACGATCAACATCGAAGTCGGCCTCGGCGCACTCTCAGGCCTCTACACGCTGATCGTCTTCCTGCCCGGTCTTGCGGTATCCGTACGCCGCCTTCACGACACAGGTCACAGCGGTTGGCTTTATCTCCTCCTCATCATCCCCATCTTAGGCTCGCTGTTCTTGCTCTACTTCTTTGCCAGCGACTCTGCTCCCGAGGAGAACCGATACGGCAAGAGCCCGAAATACGCCCAGGAGACATTCTAACCTCTAATGACCGTTTTGGGTTACAGCCCAAAACGGTCAAATCGACGAGAAAGGAAGTCCCAGCCAGTGGGACGAATTCATCCGCAGTATATAGGGGTCCTCAGCCGTAATACTCTCCTACCCTGTCGGGACAACTCCACCAGTCCATGGATCGGATGGACAAAAAAAAAGGAAACGGAATCATGCGTCACGCACCATTCCGTTCCCCACCCAAATGGGTTATCAATTAAATCAAACTATTTCGAACTTAAATTACTTCACCACTACCTTGCGGCCGCCAATCATATAGACGCCCTTGGGAAGTCCCTCCAGCGAGGTGGCGTTGCGGCGGGCAATACGTCCGTCGATCGTCCACACATCCTGTGCGCCCTCCTTGAGGAGCTCGGCAGAAGAAATGCCAGCCTCGGGATCGGAAGCGTCGTAGATGTCGATCTGGTCGAGCATGAGGTAAGTGTAGTTGGCGTGAGCCGTACCACGGAACTTCACGATGATGTAGCGCTCGTTGGTGTAAGGCGTGAGATCGACGGTGAGGGTCTCCCATCCCGAGGTCTTCTTCTCGCTGAGCTTGAACGTCTTGACGTCGTGGTTCACACCGTCAGGTGTCTGGACGACGACCGTCAGGTCGGACTGCTCGCCATTCTCAGAATAGAGATCGAAGCGCACCACCGGCTGATCTACACCATTGAGTGCCACCTTCGGGAGGTTGAAACTCGTCTCGTCACCGGCCTCCACGTTGTAGTACTCGGGGAACTCGGGATCGGGGATGGTGTAGGGAGACCAGACGACACCGCCACCAGCAATCAGACCTCCAACAGCGCCACCAACGAGCACAAGCA
>OQVZ01000456.1_pt1 | contig 15637 bp, 10 predicted proteins | sample 1691571 | NCBI WGS metagenome assembly OQVZ01 (sample SAMN03418261, study PRJEB22391) | human gut metagenome | biome: human-gut; feature: organic feature; material: feces | host: Homo sapiens | place: Tanzania | collected 2013-01
TGATAGGCATCATGAGGGCCACCGTTCCGGTATTGCTCACGAAGGCGCCGATAAAGGAGGTTACGAGCATTACGAGCAGGAAAGTGATGGTTTCGTTGCCGCGCGAGAGCGCCATGAGTTTATTGCCCGTAAGCTTGGCAAGTCCGGTCTGCATGATAGCTCCACCCACCACGAAGAGTCCTATCATCATGATGACGATGGGCGAAGAAAAGCCCGCCAGCGCCTCGGCAGGCGTCAGGATACCCAGAACCAGGAGTGCAGCCAGGGCGGTAAGCGCCACGATGTCGGCCCTCACCCTGCCCCAGATGAACAGGGCTACCGTAATAACCAATATGATAAGTGTTGTTGTCATGTTTTAAAATTTTTATGTTATAATTACTGTATTTATTCTCTCACCTGCTGCGGCGTCATTCCGGTATGTTTCTTGAAATAGCGGCAGAAGAAGCTGGCATCAGCAAAATGATATTCCCATGCCATCTCCTTGATGCTCTGGGCGGAGCGCTTGAGCTGCATCTTCAGCTGGAGCACCACATACTGGTCGATGATGATTTTGGGTGTATGCCCCGTTACCTGTCTCACGATATTCGAAAGATACTTGGAGGTGATGTTCATCTGCTCGGCATAATAGTTGACATCTCTCGACTTCTTGTAATCGCGTTCCATGAGCATCATGAAGCGGTTGAAGAGTTCCCTCACCCTGTAAGATTTCACCTCGTCGGGGCAGTTCTGCGGATTGCGTTGCAGATATTCGTGGAACCCTATGAAGAAGGCCTTGAGCTGATAGAGTACCAGCTGCGAGATGCAGGTACAGTCTGACTGTTCGAAATAGAGCCTGAGGAGGGAAAACATGCTGTCGATGATATGGGTAACCACGGGCGAATCCTGCCGGCATCTGTCCTCGCGCAGGGCAGAATAAACCGTCTGTTCCAGCTGCAGACTGGCTTCGCGCAGCAGAGATGGATTATATTTCAGCATCTCCACTTCGAAGGCAGAAGCATTCATTGCGGCACAAGTATCCCCCTCGCAGGAAGCGGAAGACTCCACCTTCTTCACCTCTACCACATCATTCGGAAACAGCGTGATGACGGCTCCCTCATAGAGATTCCAATCCTTATAATTCACATTCATCACGGCCCTGCCCTTGCGGCAAAGGAGAATGGCTCCATAGGTCAATACCTGCGGACCCTCCTGCCACTCGCTCAAATCGGAGCAGAAAAGACTGGCCTCCTGATAACTGTTCAGTTCTGATAATTCTACCATAAATACCTTTTATTCGCTTTTTGCGTGCAAATATACGGAAATAATGTGAGAAAAAAGAACTTTTGTTCCGAAAAAATCCATGCGGCACGAAAAATTTAAAACGGATATTCGCCAAAATCGCCGTACCTTTGCACCCGAATTCATGAGATAACAGATTTATAAAAAAATAATAACAGATTTTTTGAATGATAAAGAAAATGATGATTGCAGACCTTCTCATCTGGGGAGGCTCTCTATGGGCTGTGGCTCAAACCAGAATGACCATCGCCCAACTCTTCGAGAGAATCGAAGAAAACAGCAAGTCGCTACGAACCTCGAAATCGGGCGTAGAAGCTGCCAGCATCGGTATCGAATCGGCTAAAAGCAAGAAACTGCCCGACCTCGATGCATCCCTCTCCTTCAGTTACATCGGAAACGCCCTGATGACCGACCGCAACTTCAGCAACGCCCAAGGTTTGAAATCGCCCCACTTCGGCAATAATTTCGCCTTCCAGGCACAGCAGGTGGTTTATGCTGGTGGCGCCATCAACGCAGGCATCCGCCTCGCCGAACTGGGCAAGCAGCAGGCAGAGGTGGGCGTGAAACTCACCCGTCAGCAGGCTCGCTTCATCGCCCTGGGACAGTATCTGGACCTCTACAAGATAGACAACCGTATCAAGGTATATGAAAAAAGCATCGAGCTCACCAGCCAGCTTATCGCCGACATCAAGGCGAAACAAACCCAGGGAATGGCGCTCAAGAACGACATCACCCGATACGAGCTGCAGATGGAGAGTCTGAAACTGGGACTCACTTCGCTACGCAACAACCGCAGCATCCTGAACCACCAGCTTCTGAATACGCTCGGCATGAACCAGGGAGAACAAGGGGGACAGGAACTGCAGATTATTCCGGACGCTACGATTGCCGACAAGGCTTACGGCAAGGATGGCGAAGCTTACTGGCAGACGGCAGGCACGATGAATTCGCCCCTGCTGGAACAGAGCAGCAACGCCATCAGGATAGCGGAACAGAAGGAGAAGATTGCCAAGAGCGACCTGCTACCGAAAGTGGCGCTGGTGGCTGCCGAGAATTTTGACGGACCTATCCTCTTCGAGTTGCCGCCGATAGACAAGAATCTGAACGTATGGTATGTGGGCGTAGGCGTGAAATACAGCCTCAGTTCGCTCTTCAAGAGCAACAAGCGCATCAGGCAGGCTGCCGTAGAAACCCGACAGGCAAAGGAAAACCACGCCCTGCAGGCTGAACAGCTGAACAACAACGTGCAGGCTGCCTACGTGCAATATCAGCAAACCTACGTAGAACTGGAAACGCAACGCAAGAGCGTAGAACTGGCGCAGCAAAACTACGAGGTGATGAACGCCCGCTATCTCAGTCAGCTGGCGCTGGTAACCGACATGGTGGATGCATCGAACCTGAAGCTCAACGCCGAACTGAACGAGGTAGATGCCCGCATCAACATCGTATACGCTTATTACCGCATGAAATACATAGCGGGAGAAATTTAGGAAGTGAAGAGTGAAGAACGAAGAAACAACGTTCGGCGTCCGAAGGGAAAGCCAATTCATCTGCTCTTTTTCAAACAATAAAACAAATATAAATTATGAATAAGAAGATTATCAAGAGAATATATAATGTAGTTATCATCCTCTGTTTTATAGGAGCCATCGGCTGGTGTTTCAGCCATTTTTATCATGGTAGCGACGTGGTTTATACCGATGATGCCCAGGTGAACCGCCACATTACGCCTATCAACACGCGCATATCAGGATTTATCAAGGAAATCCGTTTCTCCGACTATCAGCACGTGAAGAAGGGCGATACACTCGTCATTATCGAAGATTCTGAATTCCGCCTGCATGTGGCTCAGGCAGAGGCTGGTCTGCGCGGTTCTAAGGCAGGTTCTTCGGTTGTATCAGCCAGCATGGGAACCACCACTACCAACGTGCAGACGGCTTCGGCAGGTATCGAAGAGGCACGTGTAGACATGATGAACGCCAAGCAGGATTTTGAACGTTTTGCAGCCCTGATGAAGAAGGATGCGGTAACCCGCCAGCAATATGATAATGCCTACGCCCGCTATCTGGGAGCCAAGGCTCGTTATGAGCAGGCAAGCAGCCGGAAGGCAAGTGCCGCCTCGGTTCACAACGTACAGACCCAGCAGCTGGGCGGTTCGCGTGCCGGCGAGAGTGTGGCTGAGGCGCAGCTCAATCTGGCCCGTCTGAACCTTTCTTATACCGTAATCGTGGCTACCTGCGACGGCGTGATGGGCAGGAAAGATATCCACGAGGGACAGCTGGTTCAGCCAGGACAGATGTTGGCACGCATCGTGGATGACAACGATGTATGGGTAGTAGCCAACTATCGTGAAACCCAGATGGACGGCATCCAGGTGGGCAAGGCGGTAGATTTCACAGCAGATGCCATTCCGGGTGTCGTATTCCACGGCAAGGTAGAGGCACTCTCAGCAGCTGCCGGCAACGCCTACTCCATGATTCCGGTAGATAATGCCACCGGCAACTTCGTAAAGGTAGAGCAACGCGTACCGGTTCGCATCGCCCTCACCCGCGATAACGACCCTAAACAGGTAGCCCTGCTCCGTGCCGGTCTGAACGTAGAAACCAAGGTTCGCCTCAAATAGAATGTTCTATAAACTATCAATTATTAATTAAAAAAATGCCAGGACCTTCTATGTTACAGGGACCCTTCCGCGTCCCTTCGTTCAACGGATATATTCCTCGCCGGTTGCAGCCTTGGATTTATCTCCTCTTCGCCTTCATCTTCCTGATGTCGGGCGGAATTTATGGAGGAGCCATGAGCCAGGTAATGGGCGAGTACAGTTTGATGAGAGAAGACGTGCTCATGATCATCATGTTCAACGTGGTGGGCGTGGCGATGCCATTCCCCTTCCTCTTCAAGATGAAGTTCCACTTTACCAACCGCCAGCTCCTGCTGAATGCGGCACTGGTAGTGGCAACCTGTAATTTCCTCATCATGTGGACCGACTCGGTGCCCTTGATGTGCATCCTCGCTTACATCGCAGGCTTCTTCAAGCTCTGCGGAACCTTCGAATGTATGAGCACCATCCAGTTGTGGATGACCTCCAAGCGCGATTTCACCATCTTCTTCCCCCTGCTCTACTGCATCGTTCTGGGAAACATGTTCCTCTCGCCTTGGATCACCGAACACCTGATTTATATCTATCAGGATTGGCGCATCATCAACTGGGCGATGACGGGAGCCCTGCTCCTGGTGGCACTCATCGTGTATGTCACCACCCACGACTTCCGCTTCATGAAACCCATGCCCTTCATCAGCCTCGACTATCTGGGCTGCATCCTGTGGTCGGCATGGATGCTGGAGTTCATCTTCTTCTTCACTTACGGCGAGCACTACAACTGGCTCGATTCGAAGATCATGCAGATGGATGTATTGCTCTTTATATTTACCGGATATTTCTGCATCCAGCGAATGCTTCACATCCGTCACCCTTACATCGAGCCGGCGGCGTGGAAATATAAGCGACTCATCCCGCTGCTCATCCTCTTCGCCTTCGTAGAGTTCATGGGCAGTACGCCTAAAGTGCTGCAAACCGCCTTTACGGGTGGCGTGCTGCATTTCGGTGCCATCACAACCAATGTGCTCAACTTCGTGGAATGGGTGGGTGCCATCGCCGGTTGCCTCTTCTGCCTTTTCTGGTGCAAGGTGCTCTGTCAGAAATACACCCGTCTGCTCACGATAGGTGTAGCAACGATGGTATGTTATCCCGTGATGATGTATTTCCTCATCGATCCGGGTCTCAACATCGAGGCACTCTATCTACCTTGCTTCCTGCGAAGCTTCGGCAACGCCATCTTTTTCTGCATGCTCACCGTGTATCTGGAAGAACTGATGCCGTTCCAGCACTTCTTCATGGGATTGACGATGGCAGGCATCATCCGCAACGGTCCGATGTCGGCGATGTGCTCAGGCCTTTACAGTTTCGGGCTCCGTTATCAGATGGCAGACAACATGTCGCGCGGCTTGCCCTACGATGCCACCAATCTTCTGATGCTCAGCATCCGGAATCTCTATGGCGTCACCTGTCTCATCGGCATTGCCGTGCTGATTATCTTCCTGCTCTGGGATGTACAGCCCGTGAGAAGTACCCTGAAGAAGATGCCTTCCTGGAACTTCGTGGGAAAGAGAATGAAGAAAAAGAAAGGATTTGCGAAATAAAACCTATTATCATTACGGCTGTCAGTTTCTTATAAACTGGCAGCCGTTTTTGCTATTCAGCTACTTTCTTTCGAAGGATATTTGCTAAGGCAATTCATCTGTCACATCCTACACGTTTTTTCCTTTTTTTCTTGCGTCATTCAGATAAAAACCGTACCTTTGCAGTATGAAAACATTATTAGACGTTCATACACATACCATAGCATCGGGTCATGCCTTCAGCAGTTTGCAGGAAATGACCATGGCTGCAAAAGAAAAGGGGTTGGAAATACTGGGAATCACAGAGCACGGACCACATATCCCGGGCACCTGTGATCCCATCTATTTCAGAAACCTGCATTGCGTTCCCCGTCAGCTCTATGGAATCAAGCTGATGCTGGGAGCAGAACTCAACATCCTCAATACCCAGGGCGATATTGACCTCGATGAGGATTACTGGCGCATGCTTGATATCCGAATCGCTGGCATTCATAGCCTTTGCTGGCAGGGAGGAACCAAGGAAGAGAACACGCAGGGAGTCATCAACGCCATGCGCAATCCATTCGTGCAGATTATCTCCCATCCTGGAGATGGAACGGCAGAACTGGATTTCGAGGCTCTGATGAAGGTTTCCAAGGAGACGCATACCCTGCTCGAAATCAACAATCACTCCATGGCTCCCATCCGTCACAAAACGGTAGCAGCTCCCAATAACCTGGAACTGCTGGAACTTGCCAAGAAGTACGAGACACCTGTCATCTTCGGAAGTGATGCCCACTTCTCTGCCATGATTGCCGACTACAGCAACATCATGCCGCTGGTAGAGAAAGCAGAGTTCCCTGAAGAGCTGATTCTCAACTATCAGCCGGAGAAGTTCATGGCTTATCTCAAGCCTACCCCAGAAAAATAGGAAAAAATCGTTTCACATTTCATTTGCACTACTATGATTATAGAGGAAATTATCAAGTATAACGAGGAATTCGTAGCCAACAAGGGCTACGAAAAGTATCTTACCAGCAAATACCCAGACAAGAAGCTTGCCATCCTTTCCTGTATGGATACCCGCCTGACAGAGCTTCTGCCGGCAGCATTGGGATTGAAGAATGGAGATGCCAAGCTCATCAAGAATGCCGGTGGACTGGTTATCAGTCCATTCGACTCCGCCATGCGCAGCCTCCTGGTTGCCATTTACGAACTGGGTGTAGAGGAAATCATGGTCATCGCCCACTCCAACTGCGGTGCCTGCCACATGAACGGACAGCAGATGAAGGAATTGATGCTCAAGCGCGGCATCCATCAGGATGTCATCGACACCATCGGACTTTGCGGCATCGACCTAGACCATTGGCTGGAGGGCTTCCACGACACCGAGGATTCTGTAAGAAATACGATTGATACCATCCGTACCCACCCTCTTGTACCAAAGGATGTCAATCTGCATGGTTATATCATCGATTCCCAAACGGGTAAGCTCACAGAAGTAAAATAGAACTATATAATAATGAGAACATCAGCCGGTGATGAAGAAGACAAAGTATCACCACAGGCTGATGTCTGTACGCAGATAAGAATCACCTGCAAAAGCGTGTGGCTATGCATAAATTCTACAAATCACCGAACGAAAGTTCTATAAATCACCGAATAAAAGTTCTACAAATCACCGATTTCTTTAAAAAGATTCCTGATTTTCAGTATTTTATGTATTTTTGCAGCAGATTTAAATTCAGAGATTATAAACGGATATAGACAGCGCATTGCAGACTCATTATTGAAGGACAAATTAGATGCCTTTGGAGCAGTTTTGAAAGAAGGGGCAAAAGCTTCGTATAATACTTCGGGATGCCTCCATAACGAAAGCATCCCGAATCTCTTTTTATCCTTCACTTATTTCCCATCCAAGATTTACTACTTGATGTGAGAAATTAATAAAATTATCACCCCACTCTTTGCAGACGGCAAACTTGATACCATCGGCAGAAGTCAGGATGTCTTTTGAATCTGTATAATAACGGTTGTTGTGATCAAAACCGACACTTGCCTTTTCTTCTATCCAACTCATTGGACGAATAACCCCATAACTCCCCTGCAAATTCTTTGGGAAAACCCGCTCCAGCTGATCATAGTTCAAATCAGCATGCTCCATCACATATTGTGTAACAGCTAGCAGAACCAGTTCTCGCTTACTATACGGACCATCACCATTCAGCTTATACAAGGTTCGTTTGGCTGGTTGTTTATTACCAGCACGTGATGAACTATCGGAAGAAAACGTTACATCGCTACCTGTTTCATCCTTGATAACCAAGCCTAATCTCATCTCATCAGATATCTGACGAAGCATTTCTATTTTGGTATCATTCGACATATTGATGTAAATATACCAACCATTTACCAATTCCTGACATCTGAAATCTACATCAGCTCTACGATTACGTCCCACCAATGGGAAACCTTTAAACAATCTACCACGGAAAGCGGCTGCTTTATGCAGGCCTATCACTTTTAATGTAGCAATCATAGTCTCCTTGGCATTCTTACGCTGAACAACTGTACCATCCGGAAAGTTCACAGTAAAGCCAATACTTTCGGAACGCTGGCTAAAGGGCTTGCTTGCCGATTGAGCAGCAGGTTGCTTACTTACAAAAGCTGGAGTTTCTACAACCTCAGATGTAGCATCAGTATCTTTTAGGGATACCTTCACGGCAATATCACCTTTAGGTTCATAATCGATTGTTAATCTGATAGGACTACGAACTTCAGAGAACACTTGAGCCATAGATTCTCTGATGAAAGTTGCCAGTTCATCTTGCAAAATAGTCTCCTCCTTAACCTTCAAGAATTCTTCGTCAACTTCGCTGCTAAACTGATCTCTAAACTGATCTCTAAGCTGATCTCTAAGCTTATAAAAATCTTCTATTTTACTCATATCTTATTTTTCTTTTATTGTTCTATACTATATGCCTCATACTCCTCACGAGAGATTGGAGTCTCTGGGTCGACAATCAAGACTTCATCATAGGTTAAGCCATAGAGGTGATAGACGAGGAAGTCGATTTGATTCTCCAAGGCGGAAGTATCACTTTCCTTTTTTTGTTCTATTGCCTTTACCAAATTCTCTATTTCTAAACTATTTTTGCTTAACACCATATCAGAAGGCATCGGAAATGGTTTTATATAAGCAGGTTTATAACGATAGAATCCACCAGACATAACTGTTCCAGTATTTTGCATAAACCACCAACATAAACGAGAATTTAAAACAGCCATTAAGACCTTATATGACACCTGTACATCGTTCTTTTTAACGTAACCATAAAGAGTAGCTGTTTGATAAAACATACCCTGTTCATCAAAGGAAAAGTTACCCCCCATAGAAATGTCTGGAGCGATAAGTTTTGGTGAGCTCGCATAAGCTAGCCCCTGCTTTCTACTTAATTGAAACCATTCATTATCAATATCAAAACGACCTTTTTCTCTTCTTCTAAGAATCGTTTCACATTTTTTTAAATAGCTATAAGCCATAGGATACTTTTCAGATAAGTCATTTTCTTTAATAAGAGTCATATTGCCACTATTTCTCTCATATGGTAAAACTACATATCTCTGAGTATCTAAACTTCCATATCGATGTACATCTTCGCCTTTTAACAAAGGTCTACAGAGTTCTTTTTCTATATTAACAACTTCATCTATGATTTTTGAATAGCCCGTAATACTCATCTCCTGCTCAACGCAGTTTCTAAGAAAATATACATCATCTTTTCCCGTTGCCAAACCTTGATAGATTTTATCAAATATATCAGCAACTCTTCTTGGTTCCTTTTCCAATTTCGTTAACAATGAATTAACTATACCGGAAACTAGAACCCATGAATTATCACTCAATTTAGTACTATCAATAATTGACATACTATCATAGTCTAAAGAATTCAAATACTCTCCTAATTCATTATTTGTACTAAGATTCCTATCTAATTCCTTATACAATAAAACTTTAGATGAGAATCTAAACCATTGTAAAGCTGTATAGGTAGAAGCATTAAATACTTGGTATGCTCCAAAATTAATTATTTTTGAAGCTGCATTATTTGAAGATATTATCTTTCTTAGTCCTTTACCAAAAGAAGCATTTGTCCATTTTACAGGCATAATATAATTTACGATACCTGTCTGTTTTATCAAAGATAAAGCCTGTTCTACGAAACAGACATACAAATCATATGAGCCTGTTGCTGCTCTAAAATTCAGAGAATAAAGTTTTGCCAGTTCAGGAGCAGAATCCATTATTCCTTGAATACGCAAATACGGCGGATTACCAATCACAATATCAAATCCGCCCTGTTCGAATACATCCGCAAAGTATGTATGCCAAAGGAAGAACTGGTCATTTGGAATCTCCAATTCATCTACGGCATCCTGCACCTCATGGTTTCCCTCGGCACAAACCTTGATGTAATCCTTCACATACTTATCTATCTGCTGGCGACGCTGAGCACGCAAGGTATGGTCGGTGATACTAAAATATGATTTTACCAAATCCTGAATGGTCTTCTGAACATCAGTTTCCTCAAAACCTAAAGAGAGAACACCACGAGTTTTCTTGGTATCCTTACCGGTCTTCAGCTTCTTGGAAGTAACATCCAAGTCCACCCCTTTATAACTCTCCAGCAACGAGTTGCCCTGCATTATCTTAAAGTCGAGATTAGGCAATGGCATCGGCTCCTTTTCATCGATGATGAGAGCAAGCCAAAAACGGAGGCGGGCAATATCTACAGCTCCCTTCTCTATATCAACACCATAAATGTTGTTCTGAATGATATGGCGCTTGATGTCGGCAGCATTATCCTCCTCGAAGATTTCAATGGACTTGCGGCATGCATAGAGTTCACGGAGTAAGCCCATAGGGAAAGCTCCCGAACCGATGGCAGGATCGCAAATCTTCACATCTATCAACTTCTGATCGATAGACATGGCAAGTTCTGAAGAAGCTCCACCCAGCTCCTCCACATCATTGGTTTTCACAAAGTTAGCAATATGTTCCTTAACCTCAGCATCATCTATGCCAGTTTGCAGATACGCCGTCAACGACTCCTGACACATGTAACGAACGATTTCCTTTGGGGTATAGAAGGCTCCCTTGTCCTTGTTATCCTCCAAAAGATTCTCGAAAATCTTGCCAAGCATCTCAGGGGCAACACCCACTTCGGCATCATTCGGATCGTTCTCATCAATCGTAAAGTTGTAACTATCAAAGAAATCGAAAAGCGACTGGAACATTCCGGCAGGGAAAACAGAATCTACTTCATCTATCTTCTCCTGCTGGAAAAGTCCACCATTAAGATAAGGAATCTTATCGGCATTCGGAATATACTTCACTCCTACTCCGTTAACCAAAGGCGCACTACTCCGGTCCTCAGGCTTGGTATTGAGCAAGCCAAAGAACATAGGTTCAAGCACCTTGTCCAGGAAATCTTCCTTTACCTCATCAGAAGCATCATAGAACAAATCGTGCATGTAATGCAGATTGCCAGCAAGCCATCCCTTACTCTGCAGGAAATAAAGGAACACGATACGACCCATCATCTTCTTGATATAATCGCGCACCAGTTTATCATCTTCCTTAAAGGATGTAAAGTATTGGGCATCTGGTTCTCCAGTTTCCTGCTCCACCCATTTGTTTCCCTTCTTTACATATTCCTTACCTGTGAGGAACTTCACAAACTCGGCATACTGCTTGCGGTAAGCAGCAAAGAAATCATCTGAAAGAGCCTCAACAGAGAAGGCCTTCTTGATTTCCAAAAACTCATTTGCCTTCTTCTGTAAACTCACAAAACGGGAAACAGGGGTCTTATAATACGCCTTCTCATCACCAAACACATAGGTAAATCGCTTGGTGCTGGTAGCATCTTCCTTCAAGTCGCAAATCAAAGACAGGCGCCAGTTGATTCCATCATTAAATACCGCCAAGGCAGCATCAAAGCCATAGCCCAGATAAGGACGAATCAGGTTACGAAGCCCCACCTTGCGGCGCAGCACCGAACCATCCTCCATTTCATAATAGAAGAATCCTAACTCATAATTATCTTGCGTTGTCATACTGCCCAGGAAATATCCCTTGCGGTCTTCGACATCCTCGTCCAAAGCCTCAGGACTCACACGCACCTTGTCGGCATGAAAGTAATCCTGCAGCAACATCTGCCACTTCGAAAGATTGAACTTCGACTGAAAGAGTCGCTTGAATGTTTCTTTATTATATGTTGCCATAACTATCTTTGTTTTTTCTGTTCTTACACCTTATTATATATATAGAGAGACACTTAGATGATGATTATAGAGAGAGACTTAGATGAATGACTCAGATACCACAATCTGCGGTTCCAAGATTTCCTCGTTTCTTTCCTCGTCGGTATCCAGCGGAATGTTGTAGCGATCATAGAGTTCATCTATCTTGTCTATGATTTGCGCTACGAGGTCTTCTCTGGATGGTTTCTGCTTCTTTACCAGGCGATTGAAACTGTTGATGCTTGAATTGAGTCCGATGAAGACACCCAGTTCCACTATCTGCTCCAGCTTCTTGATTTGCGCCACAGTCTTCTCTGCATCCACAGCATTCAAGGTTCGGTTCATCGTACGGAGAATGCTCTGCACGACATTGGTCGATTTATCTTTCTTCCTGCTCTCCATGCTTTCGGCATCCACCACCTTTCTTACCACCTTCTGGTAGGATTCCAATGCCAGTTTCACCTGGTCGTAATGGAAATCCATTACCTTCGCAAAGTCACCCGGCTTCTCCTCCATCACAGCCTTCATGATGTCCATCGCATCCAAGAATGGGATAGACAAAGCCTTGCCATCAGCCTTAACCCAATAATATTCCACCTTCTGAGGCGAAGAAAGATAGACGATGGTGGAATGAGGATGTTTTCCGATTTTCCTTACCGTTCGGCTCTTCATCGGCAAAGCCTTGATGCTGTTGTAGAGCTTGCGATGGGTGCGATAAAGTTCACGGGCTTCTTCCAGAAACTTCAGGTTTCTATCCACGGCATCCTGAATATCAGGATTGAACATCTGGAACTCCTTCACAATTTCCTCTCTAGAGTAAATCTGTGCATCCTCGCCAAAGGCTGAATGGAAGCCCTGCAACTTGATGAGGGCGTTGCTATAGAGATGAATCTCCTGGTTGCCCTGCATCGACGGATAGAACATGTAGTTGTATATCTTGTCTGCCACCGAACCGATACGGTTGACACGACCGATGCGCTGCATCAATCGGGTAGCGTTCCATGGCGAATCATAGTTGATGATAACATTGGCACGATGCAGATTGACACCTTCGGCAAGCACATCAGAAGTAATCACGATGTTGAATTCATCCGATTGCTCGGCATAGTTGGCATCAAAGCACTTGCGGAGAAGTTCCTGTCGGTTGGTACGATTGCTGGCACAGACATCCAAAATATCGTGACGATGCAGACGATTCTGCAGCTGCTCCGTCAGATAATTCACAGTATCTACGCTCTCTGAGAAGATAACCAGTTTGCCTGTAGGATTTATCTCCTTATCAAAGAATTCATGCTCCAGTTTATCGATAAACAGTTCCAGCTTTGGGTCTTCGCTTACCTCATCCCATTTTCTGCAAAGCTCCTTCAAATTCTTAGCATCTTCTTTCAGCATCTCCAGGAACCGCTCGCTGAAATCCTCGTCTTTAAAGACTGTATCTTCCTCTTTCAAGCCTTTTTCTACGGCATATTCTATGATGCGGTCCAGTTCCCAGCCCTTGGCTTGCTTATCCTTCACGTTGATATCGGGAACGATAATCACCTTGTTCTGGTCAAACATCTTAATCATATCCTCGGTAATGCGGAGGAAGGTGTGGAGCGAACGGCGGAAGGCATAGAAACTGCTCTCCAATCGCTTGACCATGTGAACACGATAGATGCCTGTCAGCATGGTGGAAATATGGAGGGCAGTAGGATACTTCTTGCGCGCCTCGCCCTGCAAGAACTCCACGGCACGATAGCGGGCATAGTGCAAGCCCTTGCCTTGGGGATTATCTTCGGGATGAGGCGTATCGGTAAGAATCGCCATCGTACTATAGAAGAGATCGTTCAAACCGCCATTTAATTCATATACCAATTCGTTAGGAGGCAGAATATCCGGGAATACAATATGCTGATCATCCAAGTCTTTCTTGTAAGCAGGCACATTCTTGATATTGTTTCTGGTTCGTCTAACCGTCACCTTATCAATCACTTGCGTTCTTATCTTCTCGTAGAGGTCATCGGTACGCTTGGCAAATTCTGCATTTCTTTCGTTATGCTTGTCTAACTTACGCTCACGCATCAGCTTATCATATTCTTCTATCCATGGAGAGAAGGTTACAGGCAGATTCTGGATGCCTTCGATGGTGGAATAGCGGGCATTCTGGAAGAGAAGCAAGAGATTCAGAAGATCGGTTGGACGATTATTGAGCGGAGTAGCCGAAAGCAGCATCACCTTCTTGTGATGGCCTTTTACCAAACCTTCGTTCATGCGAGGAGTCTTGCAGATTAACTGCAAATCATCGTATCTGCCAGCGGTGGCTCCACGGAAGTTATGCGCCTCATCAACAATCACCAGGTCATACTCTCCCTTTTCACGGAAGTTGCCCTCACCCTCTATGATTTTATTCAGACTGCCATTGCTCACAAACTGGGCGTAGCGCTTGATGCCGAAAAGCTTGAAGGTATCAGTCCAGTTCTTTTCCAAGGCTGGCGGATAAACCACCAGGATATTGGTGTATCTTCCATTTGCTTCTACAAATCGCTTGGCAATCATCGTGGCAACAATGGTCTTACCCAAACCCACCACATCGGCAAGGAAGAAACCATTGTGCTGCATCAGCATCTGATAACCCTGAATCACGGCATCGTGCTGATAGCGAATATCCTTCACGCCCTCAGGCATCTCTATCGCAAAGTCATCCTCCACCTGCGAACCGAAGGTATCTATCAGCACCTTCATGTAGAGTTCGTATGGTGTAGGCAACTGGGCAAGATGAGTCTTCGCCTTCATCTGTTCGATGTCTTCCAGATTCAAAGGAACGGCCTGCTCCCAAAGCTGCTCAAATTCCTGCTTGCAATATTCCACATCATCATAATCTTTCATCGCCACGTTCAACTCATACCGGTTGCCAGGCACAGTTCCCATTCCGGAATCAGACAGATTGGAGGAACCCATGATAACCCAGCCATCAGAGTTTGGATTATGGTTTTCCGGGAGAAGAAGATAGAATTTGGCATGGAGGTTCTTGCTGCGATGGATGCGCATCTCCAGTTTTTTGTCGATGATATCCTGGCAAAACTGGAGGATACCTCTCTCCGTCTGCTCATCATAGCCTGCATTCTTCACTTCCTCGACGAAATCGTGAGAATAGGCATCGATGACGGCTTGTTCATCAATCTGTCCGAAAAAGAGTTTGGATTGCTTACGGAATATGTTGTCGATATTGATACCTACCAATATCTGTATCTTTTTGACGTGTTCAAATTCCTCACGAAGTTTGAAATAGCCCGAGCTTCGGAAATATCCTACTACTGCCTGAAAGGTATGAAAATCAAGCATATTGTGGGCTATTCCCTTGAACTTCTCGAACAGGGAATTATCAGGAGTATTATTAAAAAACTTAGTGCTCATCTGTCTGTATCTCCTTAGGCTATTGGCACTTCCGCCATTCCCCCAAGCAGAAACATTCTTGTTAGTTTGTATGGTTGCTACCAAAACAGAAATGGCGTAGGGAATCTATCACCCGCATTACCCTTGCCTATTGAGGTCCTAGGAAAACCTTTGATATTAAGGGTAAGAAGCAACAGAAACCTACGCCAAACTTGCATATATAATAGCACAGGATGTACCCTATCCAAACGAATGGAAAGGGCACACCTATGCCTGTGTACATACACACATAAAGCGAAGGCGCCTACCGCTGTCTTCATCTGAATATCAATTTGAAATTTCCTAGGTTTCAATAGACCAGAAGAAAACGTAGTACACGTCTTTCTTAATTATGATAGGCCAAGCCATGGATTTTTACCTAGCCAGCGACTCATCGCCAGCCATCCACAGCAAGACGAATGCAAAAGTACGAAAAAGAATTGGGATTTGCAAGAAAATCGGAAAGTTTCTTGCAAATCCCAATAAA
>OQVZ01000460.1_pt1 | contig 15550 bp, 12 predicted proteins | sample 1691571 | NCBI WGS metagenome assembly OQVZ01 (sample SAMN03418261, study PRJEB22391) | human gut metagenome | biome: human-gut; feature: organic feature; material: feces | host: Homo sapiens | place: Tanzania | collected 2013-01
CGGCTTCTGGGTTTCCCGTATGATTTTCTCGGGTCTTGCTTATACCGACAAGGCTCCGTTTGATACCGTTCTTATTCACGGTCTTGTTCGTGACGCTCAGGGCAGAAAGATGTCTAAGTCGCTCGGTAACGGTATTGACCCGCTTGAAATTATTGACGAATACGGTGCTGATGCATTAAGATTTACTCTTGCAACAGGTAACTCACCGGGTAACGATATGCGTTTTTCGGACGAAAAGGTTAAGGCATCAAGAAACTTTGCAAATAAGCTTTGGAATGCCGCTCGTTTCGTTTTGATGTATCTTACAGATGACTTTAAGTATGACGGACTTCCGAGCAACCTTGCAGTTGAAGATGAATGGATAGTTTCTAAAGTAAATACTCTTGCAAAGGATGTTACCGACAACCTTGAAAAGTATGAGCTTGGTATTGCTATTCAAAAGCTTTATGATTTTATTTGGGATGTTTTCTGCGATTGGTATATTGAAATTGCAAAAATCAGACTTCAAGGCGACGACGAAAAGGCTAAGAATACCGCAAAGAGCGTTCTGGTTTATGTTCTTACCGATATTCTCAAACTTCTTCACCCGTTTATGCCGTTCATTACTGAAGAAATTTATCAGGCTATCCCTCACGATTGCGAATCGATTATGATTTCAAAGTGGGTAGAATATGACGAAAACCTTACCTTTGCGGAAAATGAGGCTAAGATGGAAAAACTTATGACTGCTATTCGTGCTATTCGTAACCGCAGAGCAGAAATGAATATTCCGCCAAGCAAGAAAGCAAAGGTTTATGTTGAAACAGAAGATATTGACCTCTTTAATCAGGGCGCAGAATTTATTAAGCGTCTCGCTTCTTCAAACGAGGTTGAGGTTAAGTCAAGCTTTGACAATCTCGGCAATACTGTTACAATCGTAACCGACAATGCTAAGATTTATATTCCTATGGGCGACCTTGTTGACTTTGAAGCCGAGCGTAAGAGGCTTGAAAAGGAACTTGCTCAGGCTCAGGACAAGCTTGATTTTATCAATAAAAAGCTTTCTAACCCGGGTTTTGTTAACAAAGCGCCTGAAAAGGTAGTTAACCAAAACAGGGAAGATGCGGCTAAGCTTGAAGATAAGATTGCAAACATTAAAAATTCTATTGAATCTTTGGGTAAATAAATGAACTACGAAAACGCTTTGAACTTAATACTTCAAAAGCAAAGCCTCGGTATTAAACCGGGGCTTACTCGCATTTATGAGCTTTTGAAAAAAATGGGCAACCCGCAGGATAAACTTAATATTATCCATATTGCAGGCACTAACGGCAAGGGCACTACAGCCGCTTCTGTTTCAAATGCACTGCAAAAAGCAGGCTGCAAGGTCGGTCTTTTCACATCTCCGTGGGTTATAGATTACCGTGAGCAAATTCAAATCGGCGGCGAATTTATACCGAAAAGTGATTTTTCAAAATATATAGCCGAATATATCAACTGCGACGCTACTGAATTTGAACTTGTTACTGCTATTATGTACAAATTTTTTGCCGACAGTATGGTAGACTACGCCGTTATTGAATGCGGTATGGGCGGCAAGGGTGACGCTACAAATGTTGAAAAAAAGAATATTTCTGTCATAACATCGGTAGCTATTGACCATACGGCTTTTTTGGGCAACACTCTTGAAGAAATTGCGATGGAAAAAAGCGGAATAATTAAACCTGATTCTACCTGTATTCTTTATCCTAACCCAAAGTGTGAGCAAATTTTTGAAAAAGTTTGCAGTGATAATAACGCTAAGCTTATCAAAATTAACGATTTCGGTAATGTTTTGACAAATGACATTGCGACGGCTCAGGCTGTGCTTGACGCAATCGGTATTGATGTTAAAGCGGAGAATCCCAAACTTTGCGCAAGGCAAAGCGTGATTAACGGTGTTCTTGTTGACGGTGGGCACAATGTTGACGCCGCAAAGGCATTACAAGCGAAAATCAGTGATGAAGTTGCCGTAATCGCTATGATGAAAGATAAAAATGTTGAAGCTTATTTATCTTTAATTGCGCCAAAGTGCAAAACGATTTATGCAACCGAAGTTAATAACGAACGCTCAATGAAAGCACACGAACTTGCAGCCGTTGCAAAAAAATACTGCAAAAATGTTTTATGCTTTGACAATGCGTTTGATGCCGTGGAAGCGGCTAAAGGAGACGGTTTAAGCCTTGTTTGCGGTTCATTTTATCTTTTTCGCCAAATCAGAAAAGAATTGATTTAACAACAAAATACGATAAATTATTTGATACCAATCTGTTAGTATTAACGCAGATTGGTATTTTTTTATTGGAGTGACAAAAATGAATGTTACGATTGAAAGCAGAAAAAATATTGTTATTGCTTATCTTATCGGCGAAATTGACCATCATACCTGCGGGCAAGTGCGGGATAAAATTGACGAAAGCTTGATGTTTATTAAACCTCAAATGCTCATTTTAGATTTTAAAAATGTCAGCTTTATGGACTCGTCGGGTATAGGTCTTGTTATGGGAAGGTACAGACTTATGCAAAATCTTTGTCCCGCTTCCCAAATAGAAATAAAAAATGTAACCCTGCAAACAAAAAAGATAATGGAGCTTGCAGGTCTTTCATCAATAGCAAATATTAAGGAGATTGAAAATGACTACAAAAAAGCAAATTAACGAGTTTAAATTGACGGTTGACAGCAAAAGCGTGAACGAAGCGTTTGCACGAGTTGCGGTTTCGGCATTTGTCACACCGCTTGACCCCACTTTGGAGGAAATAGCCGATTTGAAAACAGCGGTGAGTGAAGCGGTTACAAACTGCATTGTTCACGCATACAAGGATACATACGGCAAAATTTTTATCATCGGCAAAATTTTTGACGACAATACAGTGAAAATCACAATAAAAGATAAAGGTTGCGGTATACCCGATGTGTCTCAGGCAATGACGCCGCTTTACACAACGGGTGAGGGTGACAGAGCAGGTCTTGGCTTTACCGTTATGGAAAGCTTTTGCGACAGGGTAAATGTTCGCTCAAAGGAAGCATTCGGCACATCGGTAACACTTACTAAAAAAATCGAGGGCAAAACAAAATGGTAAGCGAGCGTGATAAGATTATATGTGACAATATAGGTCTTGTTCACTCCATAGCTTCCCGTTTTAAAGGCAGAGGCGCCGAGTATGAAGATTTGTTTCAAAGCGGTTGCATAGGGCTTATAAAGGCGGTAGATAACTTTGACGAAAGCCGTGGCTTTGCTTTTTCAACTTATGCCGTGCCGGTAATTATGGGTGAAATAAAACGAATTTTTCGTGACGGCGGAGCGGTTAAAGTGAGCCGAAGCTTAAAAGAAAAGGCGATGAAAGCGCAAAGCGTTCGTGAAAAGTTTATTAATAGAGAAATGCGAGAACCTACCGTATCCGAACTTGCCGAACTTCTTGGTTTTTCTATTGAAGAAACAACCGAAGTGCTCGGCGTTATTGCACCTATGGTTTCACTCAGCGTTTCAAACGAGGATGGCGAATCTACTATCGATGTTCCCATTGACGAAAGTGAGGAACTTTTTAACCGTCTTACCGTTCATCGGCTTTTTAAATATCTTGACGATACGGAAAAAGCAATAGTTGATATGAGATATTATAAAGGATATACTCAGGCAAAAACGGCATCTGTTCTCGGAATTTCACAGGTTCAGGTTTCACGCAAAGAAAAAGCTCTTCTTTCAAAGCTTCGCAGATATATAGAATAAAAATGTCACACCAAGCAGTGTGACATTTTTGTTTGTTAATATTTTAATTTTAAAATCATATTAAGCACATTGATTGCCGAACGCTCAAGTTCGCCACGAGTAATGCCGTTTTTAAGTCCGATGGTTTCCAAAAGGGAATTGTCGGTTTTGTATTTTTTCTCCGTTTTTTTAAATGAACCCGGCATATACACATCAACCTGAGAACGAACACGATAAGCATTGTCACGAAGGTTAGGAAATTCGTGGCTTTGCGAATGTTTCATCCACCAGTCGGTCATAACCGAGCCGTCAAATCCCCACTCGTTTCTTAAAACAGTCGTTACAAGGTCATAGTTATAATGGCTCCAAACACCGTTAATTTTGTTGTAGCTTGTCATAATGTTTAACGGCTTTGCTTCTTTCACACAAATTTCAAACCCTTTAAGATAAATCTCTCTGAGTGCTCTTTGCGAAACTATTGAATCGTTAATCGTTCTGTCTGCTTCCTGATTGTTGCATGCAAAATGCTTAGGGCACGCCGAACCGCCGCTCGATTGAATACCTTTAACATAAGCGCTTGCCATTTTGCCGGTAAGAAGCGGGTCTTCGCTGAAATATTCAAAGTTTCTTCCGCAAAGAACATTCCTGTGAATGTTCATACCCGGCGCTAAAAGAACATTTGAACCGGCATTTCGGAGTTCTTTGCCCATTTCAGTTGCAAGTTCTTCAACAAGTTTAGTATTAAAAGAGCTTGCAAGTGCAGTACCGCAAGGAATAAGAGAAGTGTATTTTCTGATTCTTATTCCGGCAGGACCGTCAGTAGTAATAATTGCAGGAACTCCTTTTTCGTTAAGCTTAGGTATAATTCCGCCAAACGCACCCGCATTGCCTGCAACACCGTAAGAACTGTCCATTCCGCCTTCGCCACGGGTAAGCGCTTCAAGCTCCTGATTAGTTAAACTTGAAACGAATTTTTCAACACTGATTTCGCCGTTTCTTACTTGGCTGAAATTGAAGTTATGAACTATGTGACCTTGCTCTTTTGGAAGATTATTAAGTATTCTTTCCCTCAAATACGGTTTTTCAGGTTTAAGTGTAACTTTTTTAGGAATAAATGAAGCGTTAACTTCAAGCGCAACTATTCTGTCAATATATTCTTTAGGGGCACAAACGGCTTTTAGTGTTTCAAGAACTTTATCTTCTTTATATTTTATAGAGCCTATTTCGTCAACATCTCTTACATTTTCGCCGATAAAGAATTTGTATTCGCCTTTTTCAAGAATGTAAGAATATTTGTAACCTGTAACTCCGGTGTCATCAAATGAAGCAAGGCTGTAAATCGGAACGCTGAGCGTAAGCTTTTCGCTTTCGTTCGGATTTAATTCTTTTGTTTTGTCAAAAGCGACAAGGCTCATAAGCGGCTTTGAAAGCTTCCCCTGCGGGCATCTTGCATAAAGTTCAACAACTTCTTTACCGCTGACTTTGCCTATATTTGTAACTTCAATTTCTATGTTAATCTTGTCTTTTTCTTCTATAAAATCTAATACTTCAATGTCAAAGTTTGTATAACTTAAACCGAAGCCAAATGGAAAAAGTGCCTTTTCTTTTGCAAAAGTTTCAAAATATCTGTAGCCTACAAAAATATCTTCAACATAAGTGTTAAAAAGCTTGCCGCCAAAATGTTTCGCACTCGGATAATCTTCGTATTTAACCGCAATGGTGTCCGTAAGCTTGCCGCTCGGGTTAACCTTACCGTAAAGCACATCCGCAACCGCATTGCCGCTTTCCATACCGCCTTGCCAAGCGTAAACAATACCTCTGAGCCTGTCGTTATAATCAAGTATCCACGACATATCCATAACATTGCCGCAGTCAAGCAAAACCGTAACATTGCTGAAATTTTTGCAAACTTGGTCAATAAGGCGCCTTTCTTCGTCTGTTAAATAGTAACTGCCTTTTGTAAGCGTATTTTCCCTGTCTTCGCCGGCGGCTCTGCCTATTACGATAAGCGCAGCGTCACTTTCTTCACTTGCTTTTTTTACCGTTTCGTCGTCAAGGCTCGGCTCTTCAAAATTCATCGGCCAGTGACCCCAAAAACCGTGAGGTGCAGGGTTTTCTTTGCAATAATTTTTGTAATATTCCAAAAGCCATTCGTTAAGCTTGCCGCCTGCATTTTTTATTCCGTCAACAATATTAACAAAATAAGGCGCATTAACATCACCGCCACTGCCGTAGCCTACATAAAAATAGTCAAGCTGGCATCTGCCGAAAATCGAAATTTTTGTGTCAAGCGAATAGGGAAGCGCATTGTTGTTTTTTAGCAAAACTATGCCCTCGGCTGCACTTTTTCTTATAAGTTCAGGCATATTGCCGAAAATATCTCTTTCGCCCTCCGCCTTAACTTCAAGTTGAGAAACTCCTCCGCTCGATATTCTTTCTGATAAGGTTGAGACAAACTTGTCGATTTTATGTTTAAGTTTCATATATTTTTCCCCTTAAATAAATATATTAATTCAATTATTATTATACAATATTGATTTTTTAAAGTCTACATTTTTGTATAAAAATATGTTTTGGAAACATACTATTTACGAAAACGCTATGTTTATTAATCGGAGGAATTTATATGAAAACATTAAAATCATCTGCGTCGGTTTTTCTTTGCTTGGTGCTTTTGGTATCAACTGTGCTTGCGTTTACCGCTTGCTCAAAAAAGAATAACAATAAAGAAAATTCAACAAACCCTGCTTCAAACAATGCAAATGTGACTGTAAGATATCTTAATTTCAAGCCTGAAGTTGCAGATATCTATAAAGAAATAGCAGACGAATACGAGAAAGAAACGGGAGTTAAAGTAGTAGTTGAAACTGCGGCAAATAATGAGTATGAATCAACTTTAACCGCTAAAATGTCAACAAAAAATGCACCGACGCTTTTCCAAATAAACGGACCTAAAGGTCTTGCAAACTGGAAAGATTATTGCGCCGACTTGTCTGACAGCGAACTTTACAAACATTTAAAGGACAAATCTTTGGCAGTAACAAGTTCGAACGGCAAGGTTTACGGTATTCCTTATGTCGTTGAGGGCTACGGTATTATTTATAATAAGGAAATCACAGACAAATATTTTGCTCTTGATAACAAATCAACCGATTTCAAATCAATGGAAGATATCAACTCTTTTACTAAGCTTAAAGAGCTTGCAGAGGATATGCAAAAAAATAAAGAAGCTCTCGGTATTGAAGGCGTTTTTGCTTCAACTTCGCTTAAAAGCGGTGAAAATTGGCGTTTCCAAACTCACCTTGCAAATGTGCCGCTCTTTTATGAATTTACAAAAAATAAAGTTGATTTAACTTCAAACGACACATCAAAAATCACCTTTGAATATGCCGACAATTTTAAAAATATTTTTGATTTGTACCTTAATAATTCGACTGTGGAAAAAGGCAAAACAGGCACAAAAACAGTCAGCGATTCTATGGCTGAATTTGCACTTGAAAAATGCGCAATGGTTCAAAACGGCAACTGGGCTTGGAGCCAAATAAGCAAGGTTTCGGGCAACAATGTTAAAGAAGAAAATATTAAGTTTTTGCCTATTTATACCGGAATTGAGGGCGAAGAAAGTCAGGGACTTTGCATAGGAACAGAAAATTATTTTGCAGTCAATTCAAAAGCAAGCAAAGAAGAACAGCAGGCGGCAAAAGATTTTATTTACTGGCTTTATTCAAGCGAGAAGGGCAAAAAATTTGTAAGTGAAAAACTCGGTTTCATTTCTCCTTTTGACACTTTCGACGATACCGAAGTGCCGAGCGACCCTCTTGCAAAAGAAGTTAAAACTTGGATGGATAAGCAGAGTGTTACAACAATTCCGTGGTATTTTACCGTATTTCCGTCACAAACATTTAAGGATAATTTCGGTTCTTCTCTTTTAAAATATGCCCAGGGAAATAAAACTTTTGATGAAGTGAAAGCCGATGCTATAGCTGATTGGGAAAAGGAAGCAAACGCTTCAAAGTCGTAAACAATAAACGCCTTCCCCTCGAGGGAAGGTGGCGGCTTGCCGTCGGATGAGGTGTTACATACCTATGAAAAGAGGAGTTTTATGAAACGAAATTTAAAAAAATACTTTTGGCTTTTTCTGCTTCCTATAACCGTCGCTTTTATTTTTGCGTTTCTTGTGCCGTTTTGTATGGGCGTCGGTCTTTCGTTTACCGATTTTACGACCGTAACCGACGCTACTTTTGTCGGACTCCAAAACTATATAACCGCTTTTTCAAATTCGGGTGATTTTCTCCATTCTCTCTGGTTCACTGCTCTTTTTACGGTTGTTTCTGTAATAACGGTTAATGTTCTCTCTTTCCTTTTGGCGCTTATGCTAAGCCGTGGTATCAGGGGCACAAATCTTTTTCGCTCCGTATTTTTTATGCCCAATTTAATCGGAGGCATTGTTCTCGGTTATATTTGGAATTTGCTTATTAATGCCGTGCTTTCAAATTTTGGCGTGGATATAACATATAAGGCAGAGTACGGCTTTTGGGGTCTTGTTGTTTTAACTAATTGGCAGCTTATCGGCTATATGATGGTTATTTATGTTGCAGGTCTTCAAAACATTCCGAGTGATTTGACAGAAGCGGCAAAAATAGACGGTGCTTCACCGATTCGTACTCTTTTTTCTGTTAAAATTCCTATGGTAATGCCGTCAATAACTATTTGTATGTTTTTAACTTTAACAAATTCGTTTAAAATGTTTGACCAAAATTTGGCTTTGACGGCAGGTGCACCCGAGCGTGAAACTGAAATGCTTGCACTCAATATTTACAACACTTTTTACGGCAGAGTGGGGTATCAGGGTGTCGGTCAGGCAAAAGCGGTTGTATTTTTTATAATCGTCGGTTTGCTTGCTTTTTTGCAACTTAAACTTACGAGCAGCAGAGAGGTGAAAGCATAAATGAATTCTAAAAAAATGAGCAATAATGCAATTTTTACTTTATTGTCAATACTGAGCGTTATTTTTTTAATTCCGATTATTATTGTTTTTATAAATTCGTTTAAATCGAGAATTTACATTTCAAATGAGCCGTTAAAACTTCCGAACAGTGAAACTTTTGTTGGCTTTGAAAACTATATAAACGGTATAACTTCATCCGATTTTTTCTCGGCTTTTTTGCGTTCGCTTTTTATAACCGTTGTTTCGGTTGTGCTTATCGTATTGTTTGCTTCAATGGCAGCTTGGTATATCGTCAGGGTTAATTCTAAGGTTACAAAAACTATTTATTATCTTCTCGTTTTCAGTATGATTGTGCCGTTTCAAATGGTTATGTACACTATGACTTATGTAACAAACAAGGCAAATCTTGATAATATACTCGGTATAACGCTTGTTTATCTCGGCTTCGGCGCAGGACTTTCGGTGTTTATGCTGTGCGGTTTTATAAAAAGCATACCGCTTGAAATTGAAGAAGCGGCAATGATAGACGGTGCTTCACCGATTCAAACATTTTTTACAGTGGTTTTTCCTATGCTCAAACCGACTGCAATTACCGTTGCAATACTAAATACTATGTGGATATGGAACGACTATCTTTTGCCTTATCTTGTGCTTGGCTCGGATGACAAAACAATTCCCGTTGCTATTCAGCTTGCTATGCAGGGCGCATACGGTTCAACCGATTACGGCGGCTTTATGGCAATGCTTGTGCTTGCGATTGTACCTATAATTATTTTCTATATTTTCTGTCAAAAATATATTATCAAAGGCGTTGTCGCAGGTGCGGTTAAAGGATAATTAAAGGAGTTTTTTATTTTGGCGTCAATTACTTTAAAGCATATAGTCAAAACTTATGAGGACGGTGTTACCGTTATACCCGATTTAAACTTGGAAATAAAGGACAAAGAGTTTGTTATTTTTGTCGGTCCGTCGGGTTGCGGTAAGTCAACAACGCTTCGTATGATTGCAGGACTTGAAGAAATAAGTTCGGGTGAACTTGTTATCGGCGGAAAAACGGTTAATAATATGCCGTCAAAGGATAGGGATATAGCAATGGTTTTTCAAAGTTATGCGCTTTATCCTCATATGAGCGTTTACAAAAATATGGCTTTTGCGCTGAAACTCAGAAAAGAGCCGAAAGATGTTATTGACAAAAAGGTTAAAGAAGTAGCAAAAATACTCGAACTTGAGCCATACCTTGAGCGTAAACCAAAGGCACTTTCAGGCGGTCAAAGGCAAAGGGTCGCACTCGGTCGTGCAATGGTTCGTTCTCCGTCCGTTTTTCTTCTTGACGAACCTCTTTCAAATCTTGATGCAAAGCTGAGAACCCAAATGCGAAGCGAAATTTCACTTCTTCACAAAAGGCTTGAAACAACATTTATTTATGTTACCCACGACCAAACGGAAGCTATGACTATGGCAGACAGAATTGTTGTTATGAAAGACGGTGTGGTTCAGCAGTTTGACACTCCGTCAAATCTGTATAACCACCCATGCAATATGTTTGTGGCAGGTTTTATCGGCACACCGCAGATGAATTTTATCGACGCAACAATCACATCATGCTCAGGTACGCTCTGTGCTGTTTTTGACGGCTTAACCTTGCCGCTTCCCGTTCGTATGCAGCAAAATGAAAATTTGAAAAAATATGTAGGCAAACGAATTGTTTACGGTATCAGATGCGAGGATATGCATATTAATGATTCTTACAGACTTTCAAACGGCGAAAATGAAATTATGCTTACGGTTGACCTTGCCGAAATGATGGGAAGCGATGTGTATATCTATTCAAAAATTGACGAAAAAGAAGTAATCGCAAAAGTGAGAATGAACAATAATGTATCACCGAATGACAAAGTTAAACTGTATATCGACACCGAAAAGCCGCATATTTTTGATAAAGAAACACACAAACTTATTTGCGACTGAAAAGGAATGAAATAAATGCTAAATAAACGAGCAAGCGGAATTTTGCTTCATATTTCATCTTTGCCGTCAAATTACGGCATAGGTGACTTTGGCAAGAGTGCGTATGAGTTTGTAGATTTTTTGCGTGGGGCACATCAGTCGTATTGGCAGGTTTTGCCCCTTTGCCCAACTACTGTCGGCGATTCACCATATCAGAGTTTTTCTACATTTGCACTAAACGAGTATTTTATCGACCTTGACGCCCTGTGCCTTATGGGATATTTAAAAAAAGAAGAATTTGAAGATATAAAATGGTGCAAAGATAAAACAAAGGTAGATTACTCTTTACTTTATACAAACAGGCACAGGGTACTTTATAAAGCATTTGACAGATTTAAAAGAAATGTGCCGCCCGCTTTTAATTCTTTTTGCGAAAAGCAAAGTTATTGGCTTGATGATTATGCGCTTTTTTGCTCGGTGAAAGATTATTTCGGCGGCGAACCTTTTTATTTTTGGAGCGATGATATAAAATATCGAGAGCCTTTGGCACTTGAAGAATACAGTGAAATTTGCGCAGATCGAATATTTTATTACAAAACGATTCAGTATTTCGCTTTTTCTCAGTGGCAAAGACTTAAAGCTTACGCAAACAAAAACGGCATTGAAATAATAGGCGATGTGCCGATTTATGTTGCAAGCGACAGTGCCGATGTTTGGGCAAATAAAGAAATATTTAAACTTGATTCAAGTTTAAAGCCGAGCGAAGTTGCAGGTTGTCCACCCGATTATTTTTCGCAAAACGGTCAGCTTTGGGGCAACCCGGTTTACGATTGGAAAAAGTTAAAAAGTTTAAAATACTCTTGGTGGAAGCAACGGCTTAAACAAAGTTTTGAACTTTTTGATATTGTTAGGCTCGACCATTTTCGTGGCTTTGAATCGTTTTACAGTATAAAAGCCGGAAGCAAAACAGCTAAAAAAGGACTTTGGAAAAAGGGCGGAGGCGCTTCGTTTTTTGACAGTCTGCCGTCTGATTATAAAGATAAAATTATTGCCGAAAACCTCGGCTTTTTAACAGACGATGTTGACGCTCTTTTAAAGCATACGGCTTATGCGGGTATGAAAGTGCTTCAATTTTCATTTGACAGCCGTGACGATAACGGTGCAGATTTGCCCGATAAAATAGAAAAAAACAATGTTGTCTACACCGGCACTCACGATAATGATACAATTTTGGGCTGGTCAAACACTGCCGACAAGGCGGATGTAGGCAAAGCTATGCGCTATCTCGGTGCTAAGTCAAATGATGACTTGGTTAACAAAATGATGCTTTGTGCAATGAAAACAAAGGCAAACACCTGCATTTTGACTATGCAAGATTTACTTCATTTAAACAGCGACAGCAGGATGAACACCCCGTCAACCATAACGGGAAACTGGCAATACAGAATGAAAAAAGATGATATTACTCCTCAAACTTCATCAAAACTTTTAACTATGACCGAGCAAAGTGAAAGGTACTGATTATGGAAAATATTAAAGAAAAGTTAGAACTTTTGTCTTTTGGTAAATATAACAAAAATGTAGAAAATCTTAATGTAAACGAACTTTATGATGTTGTTTCAACTTGTGTAATTTCTGCCGTTTCAAGCTCTTGGCAAAAGTCATATGAAAAGCATTTAAAATCAAGGAGAGCCTGCTATTTCAGCGCAGAATATCTTGTGGGTCAGCCGCTTTACAAAAATTTGATGTGTCTTGATTTGTTAAAACCGTTTGAAGATGCGCTTTCTTCTTTTAACCGAAGTTTGAGCGAATTTGAAACCGTACCCGATGAACTTCTCGGCAACGGCGGACTTGGAAGGCTTGCAGCTTGTTTTCTCGACAGCGGCGCAAATCTGTCACTTCCGCTTGACGGCTACGGCATAAAATATAAGTTCGGTCTTTTTAAGCAAAAAATAGAAAACGGCTTTCAACTTGAGGATATTGAAAATGTTGATTATAACGATTCGTGGTGCGTACCGTGTTTTGATGATAGGGCAGTGGTGCATTTTAAGGAATATGATGTTTATGCCATTCCTTACGATATGCCTATAGTTGCTTACGGCAGTGAGCATTTTTCAACTCTCCGCCTTTGGCAGTGCGAACCGATTAAGGAATTTGATTTTAAGCTTTTTAACGAGCAAAAATATGACCTTGCATTAAAACAGAAAAATGACGCTGAAAATATTTCAAGGCTTCTTTACCCTAATGATTCAACGCTTGACGGCAAAAAGCTTAGGTTTAAACAGCAATATTTTTTTACTTGTGCTTCACTTCAGGATATTATCAAAAAGTATAAAAAATACCACTGCGACGACTATTGCCACTTTGCCGAATATATCACAATTCAGCTAAACGATACTCATCCCGTTGTTGCTATTCCCGAACTTATAAGGCTTCTTACCCTTGACGGTTGCACTTTTGATTATGCTTTTGATATATGCTGTCGGGTGTTTAATTTCACAAACCACACAATTATGTCGGAAGCGCTTGAAAAATGGGACTTAAACCTCATTGACGACCTTTGCCCCGACATTGCAAGAATTATTATTAATATCGATAAAAAGCAGGCTAAAGAACTCTCAAATGAAAACAGTGATATACAAATTATTCAAAACGGTATGGTTCATATGGCAAACCTTGCTTGTTTTGTTTGCAAATATATCAACGGCGTTGCTAATCTTCACACAGAAATATTAAAAAGTGATACTTTAAATTCTTGGTATAAGCTCAACCCAAACAAGTTCCAAAACAAAACTAACGGTATCACTCAGCGCCGCTTTCTTCGCCTTTGTAACCCAAAACTCAGCGAACTTATCACCGACTTGCTCGGCAGTGAAGAATGGATAACCGACTTATCAAAACTTAAAGAACTTGAAAAATTTGCCGACAATAAAGATGTTCTCGACCGCTTTATGGATATTAAAAAGGAAAACAAAAAAACGCTTTCAAACTATATTTTAAAGCTTGATAACGATTCTTTTTCTCCCGATTTTATCGTCGATTCCCAAATCAAAAGGCTTCACGAATACAAGCGCCAATTTTTAAATATTCTCGTTATTTTGGAGTTGTATTTTGAACTTGAAGAAAAAAGCCTGACCGATTTTACACCTACCGTTTTTATTTTCGGCGCAAAAAGCGCACCGGGGTACGAAAGAGCAAAGGGGATAATCAAGCTTATTAATGAGGTCAAAAGGCTTGTTGAAGCTAACGAGTATGTCAGCCGATTTATCAAGATTATTTTTGTCAGCGATTACAGCGTATCCTATGCCGAAAAAATAATTCCCGCCACCGATATTTCAAAGCAAATATCAACAGCAGGAACGGAAGCTTCGGGTACGGGTAATATGAAATTTATGCTAAACGGCGCAGTCACTCTTGGCACATTTGACGGCGCAAATATAGAAATTGTCCAAAACGCAGGAGAGGAAAACAACTATATCTTCGGCGCAAGGGTAGAGGATATTGAAAAAATCAAATCAACCTATGACCCAAAGAAAATTTATAACTCCGACCCAAAAATCAAACGCTGCCTTGATGCTCTTGTCAACGGCACATTAAGTGATAACAATACAGGCATATTTAGAGAACTTTATGCTTCAATTTTAGACGGCGCATCGTGGCACAAGGCTGATAACTACTATCTTCTGCTCGATTTTGAGCCTATGCTTCAAACTCAGCTTAAAGCTAATAATGACTTTAAAGATAAGTATGACTTTGCACATAAATGCTTTTTAAATATGTGTAATGCCGGGTTCTTTTCCTCTGACCGCACAATTCTTGATTACGCCGAAAATATTTGGGATATAACAAAAACGGACGAAATATGATTCGTCCGTTTTTTTTCAAAAATGTAGATGTCAGCGTCATCGATGACCTGCTTTAAATTGTTTATTTTAATTACTCTTCAAGATTGTCAAGAGCATATTTACAGCATTGTATAACTAATTGGTTTAATGAAATTTCTTTTTCCTGTGCTAATTTTTCAAGCTCATTTATTAAATCGTTTGGCATTCTAAAAGTTTTATTTGAATATTCAGGCTTAGTAACTTTGAACATATTATCACCTCAAATATATTTTAAACAATTTTAGAAGTATAATATATACGCTAAAAATACAAGATAATATATCTTGTAAAAATCATTGTAATGTGTTATTATGAAGTTACTAAATTGAAGGAGGTCTTTTTAAATGAAAAAGATACTAAGCTTGTTTTTGTCCGTGTTAATGCTTTTGAGCATTACGGCAGGGTTTGAAATAAGCGCAAAAGCAGAAAGCAACACTATTGACACGGCATATGAACTTGCGGCAGATGGCGGAAGCTGTTTTGGTAAAGTATATTACAACGGCGGCTTTCCGACCAGCGACTTTTACAAAATTAATTTGTATGCAAGTGGCATATTGAAGCTAAACATTTCTGCAACCGATCAAATTGATTATTCGCTTTATAAAGCTGATGGCAAAAGTAAAGTGTCTGGAACAACATTATATTATAGTAGTAATTTCGGCAGGGTACAGGAAACCATTGAACTTGAGTTAAGAGGCGGAGTGTATTATTTACAATTAAGATCTTTGCATGATAGTTCATACCAAGTATCAACATCGCTTTTAACTCATAACGAATCATTCCCTGAATCGGATGCAAATAATAACGACTATGTTGACACTGCTTCGCCTATAACATTCGATACTTTGTATTACGGCTCAGTAGGTTTGGAAGAAAGCGACTTTTATTCTTTTACCGTTGCTAACAAAACAGATATAAATATTAATCTTGATTATTATACTACAATGAATAATATTAAAGTAAGCTTGCTTGATAAATACGGTAAAGAAATCAATTGTAAATCAGCAGATGCAACAAATGGTCATATTGCAACAGACTTTGTTTTT
>OQVZ01000461.1_pt1 | contig 15538 bp, 10 predicted proteins | sample 1691571 | NCBI WGS metagenome assembly OQVZ01 (sample SAMN03418261, study PRJEB22391) | human gut metagenome | biome: human-gut; feature: organic feature; material: feces | host: Homo sapiens | place: Tanzania | collected 2013-01
AATTTCCAGTTCTTGCCTGTGCTCACCACATAGGTGGAGTCGTAGCCGTTAAATGTATGGTCGCCCCAACGATACACCTTCACGCAGAAATCAAGAAACGATGGATAAATGATAGTGGTGTCGTTCATATCAATTTTACCATGCTGCAAAGCACGTTTCCAATAGGTACTGTCGCGAGTTGTGTCGAAGGGCTCAGCCATTTTCAGTTTAATCTGCTGAATCTTATTCTTTACATTAATTCTTGGCTCTGCTTTAAGAAAAGTGGAACCAAAACTTAACAGCATAATCAATATGACAAAATACCTACGAATCATTTCACAGTCACAGAGTCAGATCCGACAATGGGTTTTGCCGATACCGAATCCGGTAGTAAGTTTCTTTTTTGTTTCTTTCTATGTAGGAAATCAAACAAATTATCAAAGTCGTGCTTGAACACGATGCCCACCCCTTGTGTGGTCATCGCATTTCTTGAATAGAGGTTTTGGTCGTTGAAGGGATTGTATGCTTTAAGCAACCACGAGCCCTTCGCATTCAAGAGATATTCCAAGTCGAAATCACCAATGAAGTTGGAGTTTTTAGTGTTATAGGTATTGTCGCGATAACCGAAATTGCCATTGAAGCGCAATCGGTTGTTCAACAACTGGCTCGACAACGCCAAGTCAAATTCCGTGTCGGTGAAGTCGCCCTTGTTGGTGCGGAAATTAGGTGCGATAGTCCAATTTTCATTCAGTTGCCCCAACAAACTGCTCAACTGTGAAGAAATGGTGGACGACGCAATCGAGGTCCATTCATTGTTCTTGTTAGTGCCATTCATATACTCTGGGGTATAGAATCTATTCAGCGCAAGCAGATAGATGATTTGTCGGTTCATCATATCATCGGTGCTGACAATACTCTTAATTTTTCTATATGCCTCTGAAGTAAGCGTCGGGAATTCCAAGTCGAATGAGATGTCGGGGTGACTAATCACGCCATTTGCTTTCAGCAGCGCATGAACAGGCACACTGGTTCGGTTCAGTTCCCTATCATCGGCAAAACTCTCATCAAGGTCGCGAATGTTAGCATTCAGCGAATAGATGGCTTGAATATCGAGCGTAGCATTATAAGGGTCGCCTTGGAATGAAATCGTGCTACCGTCCTTAATCGTAAAGTCTTTTACAATAATATCTTGAAGCGTGAAATTGTAGGTGCCTTTTTCCAAAGAATATTTGCCATACATTTCCAACTTCTCATCCGTGTTGTCGTACTTCATTTGCAAATTACCCCTACCAGTGGCTTTAATTTTATCACCACCCACAGGGTCCATCACCAAATACATTTGCAAATCTGGCGTGATGTCGCCTTGTAAGTCAATCAGATATTTTGTTGGGTCGGACGAATCTGCCTTCTTGATTTTTTGAGTGAACTGCTTCACAATTTCGGGAATAGTGTCGATTTCGGGAACCGTGTCTTTTGGCCCATAAAGTTCGTTCCTGTCACGATAGGTAATGAATTTATACTCATTAGCCACCTGATTATCCGACATCACGAATGTGAATTTGCTTCGTGGTGCCGACTCCATATTCACTTTTATATTTACAAATCCAGGCTCACCCTCCACAAATGCGGAGCCATTGCCGTAAATAGTGCCATACCAAATAGGATTGTTTGAGGCATTGGTATCGTAGCATAGCAAATCTTTTGCATCGGTCACAACAAAGTTGAACGACGCATTATGGAATTGCTCATGCTTTACCCAACCAGAAAGTTTGCCACTGTGTCCGTCTCTGTCTTTGATTTTCACATCGCTGAATTGAATCAAGCCAGGCGTCATGTGAATTGAATCGGTGCAATAGTAATACACATTCGAGAAATCTAATTTCAATTTCAAATCCTCGGCATAAATATCGCCATACAGGTCAATGGTCTTGAAATTACCGAACAGCACGGCATGACCGGATGCATATCCATCAATGTCGCTTGTGAACGCCGACATAAACGGCTTCATGAATTTGACATTTGCCTTAGTCACATTGAAATCGAGATACAACGAATCTGCCATCGGGAAAATGGCACCGTTGATAAATGATTGATGGCCATTCTTTTGCGACAAGGTAGCATTAATTGCTATACCCTTATCCTCGTTGTTCCAATGGCTCTCAATATCAGCATCGCCCATATCTGCCTTGTTGTAACGCAAATTGTCGACATGAAGATTAGGTGTCAGCAGTTTTGGTGACTTAGTAAACACTTCACTTGCATAGAACACACCAGTGGCTTTACCACCAAAATCCACATTATTGATATGCAGCGTTTCAAAAATATAATCGAGGTCGATGTTTTTGAGTTCTAATTTCACTTCATCGTCAGGATTTTTTGAAGCAGCACCTTCAATGTCGATAAACTGCCCTTCCCTGAATACATGAATGCCATCGATGGTCACAGCGCCATTTGCATAATCAAATGCGCCTTGCTTCACATACCAAACCGTATCGTTCACCACCACTTGCGAGGGGTTGATATCGGTATGTACGGCTATCGACTTATCTTCGTTTTTCGACAGCACCACCGATGTTAAAATATTGCCGTGGAAATCTCTATCACGGTTGAATTTCCAACCTAAATCCGTGTCAATGCGTCCGTTGGCTGCCAAAGCGTTTAAGTCAATAGCTATTTTACTGTCCTTTGAAGGGAATAGCGTCTTCACATTAGTCACGAAAGCATTTGAAGTGCTGTCGTAATATGCAGTAAGCGACGTTCCTTCAATCAGTTTTTTGCCCTGCTGAATATATGGAATGCTCACATTCACGAAAATATCCTTTTCGCTCATATTCACATTACCATCAATAGTTGCTTTATAAAGCAATTTCACTGGCAACTTCAAAAGTTCCTCAAGTTTCTCACTCGGATGAACAGTGAGATTAAATTTGAAATCATTGTTCGATTTATTCAACGGTTTCACCGTGTTTGGATCCACAAGATTTGGAAGAACCTGCGAAACCAAATTCTTAAAGGCAGGAACCAGTGTCTTGAAGTCGAATTTACCGTAAAGTTGACCATTCACTATATCTGAATCAAATCGCACCACTTGTGGACTCGACACGTTGTCGGCTGTTAACGAAATTGAGTTAAACGACATCGACTTGCCCTTAGCATCGGTAATCGCAATGTTGTCTAAAGTGGCAAAACCATTGATATTGTCGAGGGAGTTGCCATCAATGGAAGCGTGTAAATTAAATGAAAATTCACTCAAATTGCCATTATACAACTTCATTTTTGCCAAATTCACATTCGCAGCCGACATATCCACCTCAAACTTAGACTTCGCGCCACTAAGCAGCACATTGCCTGTGGCATGAATCATGCCATTAGGGTCGTTAACCGATAAAGTGCCTTTGAAATTATTGGCACCGCCCACGATATCCGACACTATATTCTGGAAACGGTAACCTTTGAAATCAATGTATTTAACATCGCCCTTCACGGCTAAATCCTCAATCTTTTTCTTGTGGATTCTTGCCCTCACATGCGCGTCAGCAGACAACGAGCCAATCAAATCGCTCTTTGAAATCAGTTTGCCAACATTAAATTGAGGCGTGTTGAAATCTGCATCGATGTCAAACTTATCATTCGACATGTTGAGTGTGGTTTTCAAAACCATATCGCCAACAGCAGAACTGAATTTGCCATTAAAATTGATGTGCTTAACGCTACCCGACACAGCAGCGTCGAGTTTGAAATCGCCAAGATTATTGATAATGCTATTCACATTTGGCTTAAGTTTCACCAAATAGTTAGTAATCTTGTTGATTTCTTTTCCCGTGACACTCAATTTCACACGAGGCACATTAAACGTGAGTTTGCCCTTGTCTTTAAGATTGGTAACCACGCCATTAATATCGAGGCTAAAGTCTCCGATATTGTTCTTGAGTTTGAACTGCGATACTTTAAGATTATCCAAATCGCCATTAATTCTACACGACAATTTGAAATCCTCGTCGAAATGAGAGAATGCTGGCACAAACGCCTTGAAGTCGATTAAATTAATCTTTGCATCCTTCAGTGAAATATTCAGTGGTGCCGTTTTCACAGCATTACCGATATGCTTGAGCGAATCGTAAGTGAACACTTGCTGATTTAACGCCAAATCTGTATGTGGCAATTCCACTTTTAAATCAGAAATCACAGTGCTATGGGCTGTGATTGCCAATTTTGTGGAAATCTGTTTCACCACAAAGCCCGAAGTTTCACCAAACGACAATCTTTTAACATCAATCAAAAAATCATCGTTTTTAAGTCGTGGAATATCCACATCAGCACAAAGGTTGATGATACCAACATGGTTCGCGTCAAATTTGTTCTGCTTTCTCGGTTCACTCAGCAAGTCGTAACGCAGGTCAGTATTGCGAATCACAATGTTGCGTATTGCCAAATCAAACTTGGTTGGTTCCTTCTTTTTCTTTGGTTTGAATGCATCGATAATGAATTGAAGATTTGTAGGACTATCTTTGTCTGCCTTTGTGATATGGCCATGAAGTCCAAGCAGTTCAGCATAATTCACCTCTATTCGCTTATCGGCAAGCAGTTTCTGCATATTCAAACCAGCACCAAGCACATCGATTTGAATTAAGTCACCTCCCTTTTGATCAGGAATAACCACATCATAAAGCATAACTTGATTGAAAGGTTTGATGGAGAGTTCACCTATTTGAACATTGGTTTTCAAGAACTTACTCAATTCCTTCTCTCCCTCTGCTTTAATCTTTTGCTGAATGGAAGGAATGCACAGCAAGATATATAACAACGCATAGAGCGTAACCACCGTCACCAGAAAGAAGACGATGATACTACGCACCACGTTATATGTGTGTCTAATGACTGGACGCATTTTTATAGTCAGTTATTCTGGCAATGTTTCACATTCCTTGATCCAAATGGCAGAAGCGGTGTCGCTTGGCATTCTCCAATCGCCACGAGGCGAGAGACTAACAGTGCCCACTTTTGGCCCATCAGGAAGACATGAACGCTTGAATTGTTGTGAGAAAAAGCGCCACATAAACTTTGTGAGCCATTTCTTCACCGTTTTATTGTCGTATTCATCACCAAAAGCAGTCTTGGCAAGCATGAAGATCTTACGTGGAGTGTAGCCATAACGCAGCATATAATACAGGAAAAAATCATGCAGTTCGTAAGGACCAATCAGATTTTCTGTTTTTTGCTGGATTTCGCCATCTGATGCTGCCGGTGTCAGTTCGGGGCTAATCGGCGTGTTGAGCACATCAAGCAATGTTTCGTGAATCAAAACTCCCTGAGGAGTGGAAGTGCCAACAGATGTGGCAAACCACATCACGAGGTGTTTTGCAAGAGTTTTAGGAATACTTGCATTCACATTGTACATCGACATGTGATCGCCATTATAGGTAGCCCAGCCCAATGCCAACTCAGAAAGGTCGCCTGTACCGAGCACCAACGCATTGAATTTGTTCGACAAATCCATCAATATCTGCGTTCTTTCGCGTGCTTGACCATTCTCGTAAGTGACATCGTGAACACAAATATCATGCTGAATATCTTTGAAATGCTGCTTCACAGCATCAGCGATTGGAATTTCCATCACAGTCACACCCAAAGCATTCATCATAGAAAGGGCATTGTTATATGTTCTGCCAGTAGTGCCGAAGCCCGGCATTGTCACGCCGTAAATGTTCTTTCGGTCGTAGCCAAGTCGGTCGAACGCTCTGACAGCCACAAGGAGTGCCAAAGTGGAGTCCAAACCACCAGAAATGCCCACTACCAAACTATTGATATGCGTGAATTGCAGGCGACGCATCAACCCCTCAGTTTGAATATTCACAATCTCTTCGCATCGTGAATTACGATGGTCTTCGTAAGGCACAAAAGGAAGTGTTTTGAGCGTTCGGGAAAGTGGTGTTTCGTCGTAATTGAGCGTTTTTGGCCATGTGAGCGGAATAAGGCGCATTGGACGACTGAACTGTAGCATGTTGTCGTTATAACTGCCATTGATGCGACGCTCGTTATTCAACGCCTCAATATCCACATCCGCAAAAGTGATTTGTGGATTGAGTTCAAAACGCTTACATTCACTGAGAATTGATCCGTTTTCAGCAATAATGGCATTGCCGGCAAAAACTAAATCGGTAGATGATTCGCCAAAACCAGCCGACGAATAAATATATGCAGTGGTGCAACTGTCGGATTGATGCTTGATCAAATCACGCAAATATTGGTGCTTGCCAATCAGTTCATTTGAAGCCGACAAATTCACAATCACATTTGCGCCATTGATTGCATAAATTGAACTTGGTGGAATGGGAACCCATAAATCTTCACAAAGGTCAACACCCACTTTCACCTTACCAGCATTGAAAATGAGGTTGGCACCAAAAGGCACAACTTCGCCATTAATAGTGATTTCTGTTGCAGTCTTGGTCACATTATAACTCGTGAACCAACGCTTTTCGTAAAATTCTTTATAATTCGGTAAATAAGTTTTTGGCACAGCACCGAGAATCTTGCCGGCCTGAATACACACTGCGCAATTATAAAGGTGCCCGTCACAGCGAAGTGGCGCGCCAATAAACACTACAATATCGGAATTGATAGTGGATTGCTGAATTTGCTGAATTCCTTTTTCGGCAGCGTCGAGCAACTGTTCGTTTCCAAACAAATCTGCACAGGTGTAAGCAGTAACACAAAGTTCGGGCAAAACCAACATCTGCGCATCGCACTGCTTGGCTTGCTCAATACTGCTCAATATACTTTTCACATTAAAGTCAACATCGGCAACATTAACAGATGGGACTGCCGACGCAACTCTAATATATCCATAATCAGTCTTATTTTGTATGTACATAATTTACCAAACTATTAACTTACAAAATTACTCAAAATTGGCGATATGATAGGTATAAGTTGTAACAAAAAACAGATATGAACTATTGCCAAATGCAAAAAATCGGTTTCGATGAATTCAAAACCGATTTTTCATATATCATATTGGAAAAAAAATATCAGCAATGGCAACCTTCAATATTAAAACCACGAAGGAAGTCGGCAGTCGGCATCCTGCGTTTACCAGCCATTTGAAGCGACAATATCTCGATTTTCGCATCTGCACATGCCACCCAAAGGCGTTTGCCGTCAGTTGTCAGGTTGCCAGGCACAAGGTTTGCAGATGGTGCTTCTGGTTCGCCAGTTTCAAATATTTTCACAGCATAAACCTTGCCTACTGCATCAACAATCTCGGTCCACGCTGCTGGATATGGCGATAAGCCACGCACATGGTTATACACCTTTTCAGCACACCAATTCCAATCAATGCGGCATGTATCCTTAAAGATTTTTGGCGCAGGAGTTGGCTTTTCACCAGCAGTGAGCATTTCCGATTGAGGAATAGGCTTCACTGTGCCAGCAATAATTGCATCAACAGTCTCAATCACCATACCTGCACCCATCATCATCAGTCCGTCGTGAATGGTTTCAACATTGTCTTTACGGCCAATGGGGAGAGATTTTTGTTGAATCACATCGCCTGTGTCAATCTCGTGTTTCAGGAAGAAAGTGGTTACACCTGTTTCGGTTTCGCCGTTCATCACCGCCCAGTTGATTGGCGCGGCACCACGATATTTTGGGAGCAAAGAGGCGTGAAGATTGAATGTGCCAAGGGGAGGCATGGTCCACACCACTTCAGGAAGCATTCGGAATGCGATGACAATAAACAAATCCGCGTTCAAACTGCGAAGTTCGTTCACAAATTCTTCATCTTTCAATTTCACTGGCTGCATCAGGTGCAAACCATTTTCAACGGCATATTTCTTCACATCACTCTGGAGGAGATGATGACCGCGACCTGCTGGCTTGTCAGGCATAGTGACCACACCCACCACGTTATATCCACCTTCCACAAGGCGTTTCAGACTCTCCACAGCAAAATCAGGAGTTCCGAAAAATACTATCTTTAAATCTTTCTTTTCCATCTTCAAAAATATGCTCAAGTTATTTTATACTAAACAATCAACATCAATCGTAACTGTAGTGCTTCAGCACCTGACGATATGAATTAAATATCTTTGACTTCGACACAAATCCCACATAACGCCCTTCTTCCACCACTGGAAGATTCCATGCGCCTGTATTGTCGAACATCTTCATCACTTGGTCCATAGGCGTGCCGAGTTCCACCTTTGCAGGTGGCATCGACATGAAACGCTTCACATGCATACGCCTATACAAGTCGGGGCGGAACATGATGTTGCGAATATCATCAAGAAGCACGATACCAAGCAGTTGACCATCGTCGTCGGTAACAGGGAACAGATTACGTTTACTCTTCGAAATCACATCTACCATTTCCTTCAGACTCATATCGGGATAAACTGGAATAAAATCAGTTTCAATCACGCTATCCATCTTCAGAAGGGTAAGCACGGTCTTGTCTTTTTGGTGAGTGAGCAATTCGCCCTGGAGTGCCAAACGCTTGGTGTAGATGCTATAGTTTGAGAATATGTGTGATGTGCCGTAAGAAATGGCAGCCACAATCAGCAATGGCAAAAACAGCGAATAGCCACCAGTCATTTCTGCCGTAAGGAAGATTGCCATCAAAGGTGCGTGCATTACGCCTGCCATCACACCAGCCATGCCCACAAGAGCGAAATTCTTGGTGGAGAGTGGCATTGTTGGGTCAACAATACCCAGCGAATTGACTGCATAGGCGAAAAGGAAACCAGCCATACACCCCACATACAATGATGGAGCAAAAGTACCACCCACACCGCCACCACCATTAGTGGCACTGGTGGCAAACACTTTCATGAAGCAAAGTGCTCCAACCAGCAAGAGCGTTGCACCCACACTGCTGCGCATTCCGTAGAAAAGGCTATTGTTGAAGATTTGCTCTACGTGGCCGTTCAGCAAATAGTTAATGGATTCATAACCTTCACCAAACAGTGGAGGAAACACGAAGATAAGCACACTCAAGAGTATTGATCCTAAAAAGAAACGATAGCGAGGACGTGAAATGCGCCCAAACATGCGCTCCATCACTTCAATCATCTTGGTGAAATAAACCGAAACCAAACCGCAGAACACGCCGAGCAGCACCACATAAGGAATACGTGAGGCATAAAACATTTCACTCTGTGTGAAGAAGAATTCCACATTGTAGCCCGTGAAAACATAAGCCACAGTCGCACCTGCCACCGATGCCATAATCAGTGGCATAACCGAGCCAGCAGTCAAATCAAGCATCAGCACCTCCACAGTAAACAGCACACCAGCAATAGGTGCCTTGAAGATGCCGGCAATACCAGCAGCCGCACCACACCCCACAAGCATCATCAGCATGTGAGGCGAGAGTCGGAAGGCTTGACCAAGGTTTGAACCAATAGCCGCCCCAGTAAATACAATAGGGCCCTCGGCTCCGACCGAACCACCGCAACCGATAGTAACGGATGAAGATGCCAGCGAGGCATACATGTTATAGAATTTCAATCGGCTCTTCTTTTGTGCGATGGCATATAGCACACGCGTCACACCATGCGAAATATTGTCACGCACCACATAACGCACATAAATGCCAGTCAAGAAAATACCGATAATAGGGAACACCAAATAGTAATAGTTGGCTTGCGATGCCTCCGTCACGCTGTTCACCAGTCCGGAGATTGTGCCAATCAAAAATTTGAGCAGCACAGCAGCAAGACCAGAAGCCACACCAATAATAATAGCCAAAATCACCACAAAACTTTTCTCTGGTATATGGTCTTCCCTCCATCGAAGAAGTTTCATATACCAACCTTCGCTGTTGCGACTGGCTTTTTCTACAATAGTTTCTTCGTTATATTGTTCCATTACAATCCTCTTCCCTTAAATACAATTCTTACTGTGTAGGCAATAATCTTGAAATCGTTGATAATCGACATGTTGTCGAGATAGAGCAAATCGTAACGCAAGCGTTCTATCATTTCATCAACATTTTTCGCATATCCGAATTTCACCTGTCCAAGCGAAGTGATACCCGGACGAACCTTGTGAATCAGAGAGTAAGATGGTTCACGCTCAAGTATCTGTTTAGCGTAAAACATACGCTCTGGGCGTGGACCTACCATCGCCATATCGCCTTTCAGTACATTCCAAAACTGTGGTAGTTCGTCAATACGATACTTGCGCAGAATGCGTCCCAATTTCGTGACACGAGGGTCGCTGTCGCTCGACAATTGTGGTTTTCCTTCTTTTTCTGCGCCATCAACCATCGTGCGAAATTTAATAATACGAAAAGGCTTATTATGTATGCCCAAACGCTCTTGAAAAAAGAAAATCGGTCCTTTTGAATCGCATTTAATCAGCACCGCCACAAACAGATAAACTGGTAGCAAAACGATCAATGCAATTAGCGAAAAGAGCACATCGAGCATTCGCTTCATATTCTTAGTGCCTGCATCGATATTACCATTCGACACATCAACCAATGGATCGCCAGAGAAATCATCGAGTCGTGTGCGCGAAAGCGTATTAAATCGCTCTGGTGTCACTTTTATGGGCAAGTCATAGGCAAACAGACGGTTGATTGTGCCCAACACCACCTTATTATCTTGATTGGTTGGCACCACTATCAGTTCTTTCACTTCTTCTTCCTCGCATACCTTAGCAATATCGTCGAATGTATATACTGGCAAATGTATATCTTTTACGCGATTTTCGCCCGGCACATCCACATATCCCACCACATAATAGCCGGGGGACTGGCGCATTTTGTTGAGTTTTTCAACGAAGGCATACGCTGCCGCACCAGCACCCACAACCAACGTGTTGAATCGCCATCTCCTGTTTTTAATATTAGAAGATGTGCGCGCCGTAATAGCCAACCTGAGAAAATAGGTAAGGAAGAAAAGCAAAGCCAACAGCACAAGGACAATCTCATAGTTGAAACTGCGATTATCATTCATCATGTCGTTGATCAATGCTATAAAGAATGCTAACAACGTATTGATGACGGCTGTTTTAAAGGTTGTCATCAATTCGCTAAGGCGTGATTTGCGAAACACTTCGTTGTAGTAACCCGAAAGGCAATAAACACCCATCATCATCAAGGGAAAAGCAATTTGCCCGATAATGATGGTAGAACTCGACATGAAATCACCTAATGTGCTATAACCCCTCACGCCGCCAAGATGGAAACGCAAACAGTTGTAGGTGAACCATGCCATATTGGCTGAGAAAAAGTCAGCCAACACATATTTAATTCGTTGTGTTTTTTCGCTAATCAAAATTGTAGTGTTTTATAGATAATGCCACTATCGGAGAATTTTGAAAGTACCATCGCTACCGAGCAAAATGATGTTTGAGGCGTCGGCTGGCTTGTTGTCGTCTTGACGATATTTCACCACATAGTCCACACCGTCAACTATCTCCTTTGTAACCTCTGAAAAAATCTTTGGCGAAGGCTCTCCGCTCACATTGGCACTGGTTGACACAATCGGACGACCAAACTGCTCACAAAGTTCATGCGAAAATTTCTCATTCGACACACGAATACCGAGGCTGTCATTGTCGCCCAACAGATTAGGTGCCACATTAAATGCGCCTTCATACACAATGGTTAGCGGTTTAACAGCCACATGAATAAGTTCGGAAGCCATTTCTGGCACATCTACCACATAGTGGTCGAGGTGTTCCTCGCTGTCGAGCAGTACAATCAATGCCTTATTATCTGCACGTTTTTTAAGTTCATACACTTTTTGCACAGCCTTAGCATTAGTGGCATCGCAACCGATGCCCCATATAGTGTCGGTAGGGTAAAGAATCAACCCGCCTTTTTTCAGCACCTCAATACACTTTTGTATATCTTCTTTCATCAATTCTCGAAATCTTAATTTTAACAAACAGCAGTAAACACACGCTGTTTTAATTCTAATTAACAAAGGTAATGAAAACGCCACGATTATAAAAACAAATCATCAACTTTTCAACCTCAAAAAATCTAAAATTTAACCCATATTAAATGAATGGTGAATTGAGATACCAAAATTAATGACTAACTTTGCTTCATAAAGAATAGAGAATATGAAAACAAACTGTATTAAATATATCGGAGTGACAATCTTACTCGCCACAGCGTCAATAGCATTTGCAAAAGGCAGTGTGATTTATACTGGTGAACTTGCAAAGCATGTGAAGGGTTATAGTGGACCAACACCACTTAAAATCACAGTAGAAGAAGGGAAAATCACAAAAATTGAAGCCGAAACAAGTAAGGAATCTCCAAGATATTATAGAATGGCGCAAAAGAAAGTTTTTCCTCAATACGTAGGGAAAACCGTGGATGAGGCTATCAATCTCAAACCTGATGGTGCAACAGGTGCCACCTACTCATCTAAAGCCATTATTGAGAACATTAAATTAGGACTGAGCAATTACAAGAAATCAGCAAAAAGCGCTTCAACCAAGAAATCAAAGAAGAAAAGAAATAACCGCTAATTCAATCACTTATTGAGTTTTAGTTTTATAATGTCGTCAATATTTGTGGTGTATTGCTTGCTAATGTATTCGCATTTCAAATGCCATTTTTTACTGTAGCCTTGCACCGCCATACGAATAGCATTATGTCCGTTTTTACGGTTAATCTCGTCTATCGCACGACTGAGTTGGGTTTGTTTTTCACGGTCAAAAGTGTCGAAAAGATTGCCTTGAATGGGTGACGAATCCACTATGTTCCACACCAGCACACCGGCTTTTTTATAATTGAATTTGCCATCGCCCTTCCATGCAGAGCGAAGCATACCCACAGCATAGCCAACAATTTCGTTTAAATCCGATGTGGGCACAAGTGGATAATATGTTTGATAAATGTAATCAGTGGGTAAATCTGGTCGGAATCTATTGGTGTAAGCAAATATTGAAATGGCTTTACAAACCGTGTTTTCTCTTCGCATTTTTGAACTGCAACGTGCTGCAAAATTTGCAATAGCCTCTTCCACATCAGCACAGTTAGTCAATCCCCCATCTGGAAAACTACGGCTGGTGCAAATGCTTTGTTTATGAGGCAGTTCGTCAATACATATACAACTTTCACCACGCAGCTCTTTCCATGTTCTAACACCTGTAATAGTGAGCATTCGTTGCACCCAACTTTCAGTTTTTTGTGTCAAATCCCAGGCAGTTTTCACTCCGTGATATTTGAGTTTATCAACAGAACGCCGACCTATTCCCCACACATCTTCAATAGGGAAAAGTTTAAGCGCTTTTTCTCGTTTTTCGTCAGAATCTATCAGGCAGCAACCCTCATAACCAGGGTAATGCTTTGCAAACTTGCTGCACATTTTCGCAAGTGTTTTTGTGGGAGCAATACCAAGCGAAATGGGAATTCCAGTTCCTTTAGTCACCTCACGCACAATGCGTTTACCATAATTCGTAATGTATTCAGAGTCGCCTAAATCACTTAAATCGATAAATGCTTCATCAATGCTGTAAATATCCACATTTGGAGTGTATCTGCCAAGCATAGTGTGCACTCTGCGACTCATATCGCCATACAAATTATAGTTGGAAGAAAACACTGCAACTTTGGCATCCTCTAATTGTTCTTTCACTTGATAAAAAGCCGCTCCCATACTTATTCCCAAGCGCTTAGCTTCTTCGCTGCGTGCAATCACACAACCGTCATTGTTCGACAAAACCACAACTGGTTTGCCCACAAGATCGGGATGAAACACCCTCTCGCAGGAACAGTAAAAATTATTACAGTCGGCAAGTCCGTACAGTTGCATAATTTGTAAAGAAGTGAAATTTTATTCGTGAAAACGGCGAATACAGAAAGTCATCACACCCCAAACCATAAAACTATTTTCTTCAGTAACTTTTATCGGTTTGAAATCAGCATTGGCAGGCATCAGCCATGCACAACCTTCGTTCGTATCTACATGAAAACGCTTTAATGTGAACTCACCATCGATAAAAGCAGCAACTATGTCGCCTTCAGAAGCCTCAATACTTTTATCAATTACCACGAGATCACCATCGCAAATTCCTGCTTCGCACATAGAATTGCCTTCTACACGTGCATAAAAGGTGGTTTCGTTATCACGAACGAGAATTTTTCCTAAGTTGATGGCTTCAGAAGTGTAATCTTGGGCAGGACTTGGAAACCCTGCTCGTAAACTGCCACCAAAAGGCACATCAACTAAAACCTCGGCATTTGCCGAAAACATTTGCAACCTGATTTCTTGGTCTAAATTTGTCATAATTAAGTGATTGTGTGTGCTCATCAATTATTGATACAAAGATAAGAAATTTTCAAATTTTACGCAAAATTTGAGCAATTATAGGGATATATACAAAAAAAAGAGCGGCAGATTGCTCTGTCGCTCTCCGTAGGGGGCGGTTACCTACTCTCCCACTTTCGCAGTACCATCGGCGTGGTGAGGCTTAACTTCTCTGTTCGGAATGGGAAGAGGTGGGACCCTCACGCTATAACCACCTTAGTTCGTTTTCAGTATGCTCACCAACTCTGTGGTGTCGCACCTGTGATAAGGTTGAAAGAAATCTCTGGAAACGCTGGCTTGAACTCCTTAATCGAGCAAGCTTCGAGAATCAGCGCACCGTCAGCCTTGCGCAAGGCCTCAGGAAGGCTCCGCCCACATTCGGGGCTTCTCCATTACCGCCTTTTTCGCGTGGGGCGATATAAAAACCACACCGGAAAGCTTTCGGGTGATTAGTACTGCTCGGCTGAGGCCGTCACCGACCTTGCACCTGCAGCCTATCAACGTCGTAGTCTCCAACGACCCTCAGCGAGATCTTATCTTGTGGCTGGCTTCGTGCTTAGATGCTTTCAGCACTTATCCGTACCAGACGCGGCTACCCGGCGGTGCGCCTGGCGGCACAACCGGTAGACCGGAGGTCTGTCCAACACGGTCCTCTCGTACTAGTGTCGGGGCCACGCAAATCTCAACGCCCACAACAGATAGAGACCGAACTGTCTCACGACGTTCTGAACCCAGCTCGCGTGCCACTTTAATGGGCGAACAGCCCAACCCTTGGGACCTTCTCCAGCCCCAGGATGTGACGAGCCGACATCGAGGTGCCAAACCACCCCGTCGATATGAGCTCTTGGGAGGGATCAGCCTGTTATCCCCGGAGTACCTTTTATCCTTTGAGCGATGGCCCTTCCATGCGGAACCACCGGATCACTATGCTCTAGTTTCCTACCTGATCGACTTGTATGTCTCCCAGTCAAGCGCCCTTATGCCATTACACTCTGCGACCGGTTACCAATCGGTCTGAGGGCACCTTTAGAAGCCTCCGTTACGCTTTTGGAGGCGACCACCCCAGTCAAACTGCCCGCCAAACGGTGTCCCCGCATCTTGCGGGTTAGGAACCAGACAGAGGAAGGGCCGTATTTCAACGGCGGCTCCAAGAACACTGGCGTGCCCCCTTCATAGCCTCCGGCCTATCCTACACATCCGCTGCCCGGTCACAACGTTAAGCTGCAGTAAAGGTTCACGGGGTCTTTTCGTCCCATCGCGGGTAATCGGCATCTTCACCG
>OQVZ01000462.1_pt1 | contig 15533 bp, 10 predicted proteins | sample 1691571 | NCBI WGS metagenome assembly OQVZ01 (sample SAMN03418261, study PRJEB22391) | human gut metagenome | biome: human-gut; feature: organic feature; material: feces | host: Homo sapiens | place: Tanzania | collected 2013-01
AGAATGTCTCTTCCGGTCAGCGGCTGCTGATATTTCTTATAAAGGGTTCCGGCTTTATTTCCATTTGCATAAATCTGTCGAATCTGACAGTGATTTAAAATCTGATTCAAATCGGTCGGCGTTACATTTTTGATACTGCTGTCGCTGGAGCCTTTGATGTCACAGCTTTGAATGACATCCCAGATGGCGATATGGTGACGGAGCAGCATAGAAGTTTTCTCTTCGATTGTCTGCGGAGTTTCTTCTTCGCAGAGTTTCGCCAATAATTTCCAGAAACGGTTCTGCTTATGTCCGTAGTAGAAATTATTTTCTCGCGATTTTACGGAGGGAAGCGTTCCAAGAATCAGAATCTCGGAGTCTTCATTATAGATTGGTTCAAAGGAGTGGGTGATGTGTTCATATTCCATGGTTGTGCTCACTTTCTGATAGTTTGGAGTAAATTTTATAACAAGTATAGTGTCTTGAGGAGATTGTGTCAATGATACTGTTTGCGACAAGGCGCAACTTCGCATTTACACAAAGGTTGCTTTTACCTGCGTAATGGATTATACTAGTCTGACAGGGAATTTTGAAACGGAGGATTTTACAATGAAAATTGCAGTAACTTATGACAATGGAAATATTTTCCAGCATTTTGGAAAGACAGAGACTTTCAAAGTGTACGAAGTGGAAGATAATAAGGTAGTTTCCAGTGAAGTGATCGGTTCTAATGGGGAAGGACACGGAGCACTGGCAGGACTGCTTGCAGGACAGAATGTAGATGTTCTGATCTGTGGCGGAATCGGTGGCGGAGCTCAGACAGCACTTGCAGAGGCTGGCGTTGAATTATGTTCAGGTGCTCAGGGAGATGCGGATCAGGCAGTAGAGGCATACCTGAAAGGCGAACTTACATCCAGAGGAGCTACATGTGATCATCATCACCACGAGGAAGGACATTCCTGTGGAGATCATGAAGAGGGACATTCTTGTGGAAGCAGCTGCGGTGGCGGATGCGGATCACACACTACAATGGAAGGAAAGAATGTTGGAAAGAAATGCCGTACACATTACAAAGGAACATTCAATGACGGAACTCAGTTTGATTCTTCTTATGACCGCGGAGAGCCGCTTGAGTTCGTATGTGGTGCAGGACAGATGATCAAAGGATTTGACGCAGCAGTAGCTGATATGGAAGTTGGTCAGGTAGTAGACATCCATCTGATGCCGGAAGAAGCTTATGGAATGCCGAATCCGGAAGCTATCTTCACAGTAGAGATTGCAGAACTCCCGGGATCTGAAGACCTTGAAGTGGGACAGCAGGTTTACCTGTCCAATCAGTATGGACAGCCATTTCCGGTAAAGGTAACAGCTAAGGAAGAGACAACGATCACTTTCGATGCAAACCATGAGATGGCAGGAAAAGAACTGAATTTCAAGATTGAGCTTGTATCAGTAGAATAAAAAGTGAATAGAAGTAGTTAGAACCTCCAGTAAGAAATATCTAGTAAGAAACATAGAAAGAGGGCGGTGCTTCAATGTGGTCAACCTAGTGTCAACTTAAGACAAGTGCCTGTTCAAGTTAATGGCTGACAGTGTGAAAACGAGAAAAGAGGAAGGCAGATTTGAAAAGAAGACGCACTTTATTCGGAGTATAAGAAACGGGCAGACGCAGAAGAGAAAGTAATCTTTGGAGGACGTCTTGGAGAGTATAAATACTATGATATGGATACAACAATTGCTTCGGTTTTAGAAAAGTGTGAGGAAGAATTTGAAGCTATAAAATAATACTGTTACTGGATTTTTCAATATAAAGGGAAATGAAAGATGAGTTGGAGTAAGGTGGAAGAGTATAAGAAAAGAAACAAATGGAAGAAGCCTTTGCTGGGAGTAATAGGTGCTGCAGTATTTGCAATGTCAGCAAGTTATACTGTAAAAGCTGAAGAAATAGTGGATCAGGATGAAGTGGTTATAAGTGATACAGTCGGTATCGTAGAAGATGAGGGTACAAGTTTTATAGGGACAGAGGAAACAGTAGAAACTCCGGAGAGGGTTGAAAAGCCGGATGCAGAGGCTGTGGAAGACAACACTGAAGATTTGAATAGTCAGGTGAAAGAGGAAGAGAATACCATAGAAAAGGGATGGGTATCCGAGAATGGATCCAAATATTATCTGGATGAAAAAGGGGAGCGTTGTACCGGATGGTTATTACAGGACGAAGGCTGGTATTATTTGGATGCAGAAAAAGACGGAGCAATGTTTGATGCAGGATGGAAGTATATCAATTCAAGATGGTATTATTTTAATGATAACGGAGTGATGAAAACTGGATGGCTGTATTATGGGGAACATTGGTATTATTTGTCTTCGTATGGTGATATGTCAGTGGATGAATGGGATTATATCAATTCAAAATGGTATCATTTCTACGACAGTGGAGTAATGGAGACCGGGTGGACGTATTATAAAAATAACTGGTATTACTTATCTCCATATGGTGATATGTCAGTGAATGAATGGGACTATATCAATTCAAATTGGTATCATTTTGATCAAAATGGGATAATGCAAACAGGCTGGTTTTTATATAATGGGAATTGGTATTATTTATATCCGGCAAACAATAATGTTGGAAAGTCTATAGGTACGATGGCTCAAAATACAACAATTGACGGTATCTATTACATAGACTCATTTGGTTGTATGATTCAACAACAGACCTTGTGTCAATTTTTGGGGATTGATGGACAATATTACTATAATTTTTTGAAAACCCATATTGCTGATAAAACTTATATAGGTACAACATATTCAAATGATGGCTACAAGGATGGCGCAAATGGATTTAGCGGTTGGATTAATTCTGCTGGTTCTGGAATGAATTGTGAAGGATTTGTTGATAATGTATTAAAACAATGCGGAGCTTCTCATCCAATGTCTGTTCCAGCAGGAGGAAAAGGATGGGTTGCGTATAATAATCATTATGGTTTACCATTTTATGATTATAGTTCTAAAGCAGATATGTTAGCTAGTGGAATCTTAGAGTATGGTGATATAATTTGGATGTTTGATACAAGTGGACCGAACAGTATCAGCTCTATTCATCATATAGGTATTTTTGTTGGAAGTAATCCGTATGATGATCAATTGTGGCATTCATTATCTGCTATAAGTAATCTATACGGAACAACCATAAATGGAAATCAAGTTTCAAAAATTGTTCCTGCAGCTTCTGCTTGTAAAGTATGGCGTGTAATTAAAGCAGGTGCTATAAAAACACCGTAAATATTTTTGTCTATATTTCAAATTGTAATATAGACAAAAAAAGAGGAAGGCAGATTTGAAAAGAAGACGCACTTTAATAGAGCTTCACAGAAAAAGCCCTATTAACAGCTATTGATTTTAGAATGCAACATTTTTATTGTTAAAATGTGTTCTGCCTATTGCTTTGTTCTTCTTCCGCCGGAATGTTCTTCAATAGCAAGGCGACGGATTTACACTATCACTCACAATCTTTCCATCCATAATGCGGACAACACGGTCAACCTGATTAGCAATTTCATCATCATGTGTAATGATAATAACTGTTCTTCCAGACTCATGAAGATCTTTCAGAATATTCATGATCTCGATAGTCGACTTACTGTCCAGGTTACCGGTCGGCTCATCGGCAAGGATGATCGGCGGCTGTGCGGCAATTGCTCTGGCTACAGCAACACGCTGCTGCTGTCCACCGGAAAGCTGGTTCGGTCTGTGATCCATACGATTTTCCAGTCCGACTTTCGAAAGTGCTTCACCGGCAATCTCGTTTCTCTGCTGCTTTCCAAGTCCGCGGTAGATCAGTGGAAGTTCTACATTTCCAAGCGCATCCAGGTTTGGAATCAGATTGAATCCCTGAAAGATGAAGCCGATCTTGTGATTGCGGATATCAGACAGTTCATTGTCTGAGAGATTGGCAACATCTTTTCCATCCAGAAAATATTCCCCGGAATCGGGTGTGTCGAGACAGCCGAGCATATTCATAAATGTGGATTTACCAGAACCGGAATGTCCGACAATGGCAATAAATTCTCCCTGGTTGATCTCAAGAGAAACATCATCCAGCGCGCGGACTTCATTTTCTCCAGGATTGTAGATCTTGTACATATTTTTAACACAAATGAGTGGCTCCATAATAACCTCCTTAAAAAATAAAATAAATAACTCAATAAGAATTCTAATTTCCAAAATAAGCATTGACTCCGGAAACCAGACCATCAGCCAGACTGTTTAGTGTGGAATCACTGTGGTCAGAGCTTGCATTTCCAAGTTCCATATCAACAGACGGAATTGTACTATAAGAAGTCTGTGTCAGATCGATATTCATAGAACCATTTTGGTAAATGGTCATTCCCTCCGCACGAAGTCCTTCTACAAGAGATGCTCCAAGCGCATCATGTTCCTGCCAGTGGGAAGCGACAGGTTCCATACTTTTCAGGCCATCCGGCACAGAAATGTAGAAACAGCCTTTGTCATATCCCAATCCGTCCCCATCCCAGTGGAGTGAGATGTGACAGTCAGCTACATTGTTACAGAGCACGGTGCGGGCAACATTATCGAGCTGGACATCATCGCTATTTCTCACCATAAGGACATCATATCCCTGAGCGAGCAGCTTATCTTTCAGAATCTGAGCCATCTGAAGTGTAACAGTACTTTCAGCAGTTCCATCATTAAATGTCATTCCACCGGAAACTGCAGTCGCATAGGTTGCACCCTGAGCAGTGCTTCCGCCTGTTGTCTTTGCAGAACCATCCGGGTGACACTGTGTTTTTACAGAAGCACCACCGGAAGTTCCGTGTCCGGCATTCACGCCAACGACGATATCCTTACGGTTAGAATCTGCAAGATAAATAGTAGATGTTCCAGAATTAATTGCAGAAAAGTCTGCGTACTGCCAGGAAGAATCAAAGCCGATCTCCTGTCCATTGCTGTAAAGAGCCGCTGCGCCGGTCAGTGGTTCCTGCTGGGTTGCGGATTCAGATTCAGAAGCAGATGCGTTGGCGGCATCAGCAGAAGAAGTCTCATCTACAGTTTCATTTTCAGAATCCGATGGGATAGAAAAATCATCTGCTGTCTTGGGTGGTGCCTTAGAACTCTGCGCCGTGTCCGTACTGGATTTGTGCTGTATGCTACCGCATCCGGTCAGACAGCAACAAAAGAGAACGGCACAAGATAATCGAAAAAACAGGTCTTTCAAGGTCAATCTCCTTATAATAAATATTACTGTTCTCATTGTATCATAATCACTTTCCGAATAGGGGAAATTCAGATAAAATTAAGGTTTTAAAAAGGGAAATATAATGTAAAAAAATTAAGGTGATTGCAGAATCATTTTGATTGCGATAGACTACAAGAGAAAGAGTATCATAGCTAGGGGTCCACCAACAGCATATAGTGTGACGGGAGTTCTGGTGTTATGCAATTCGCATAATCATAATATACGAGGACAATATATATGGAAGAACAACAAGAAAAAACGCAAGGGAAAAAACAAGATAAAAAATTGTGGAAAATCTTCTGGTCAACCTTTTACTTAAGTGCGTTCACATTTGGTGGAGGTTATGTGATCGTCAGCCTGATGAAGAAAAAGTTCGTAGATGAATATCATTGGATCGAAGAAGAGGAGATGCTGGATCTTGTGGCGATCGCGCAGTCGGCACCGGGAGCGATCGCAGTGAACGGAGCAATCGTGATCGGATATAAACTGGCTGGAATTGCCGGGATTCTGACAGCAATTGCCGGGACAGTGCTCCCGCCATTTCTCATTATATCCATACTTTCTGTCGGCTATCAGGCATTTCGAAGCAACCAGTTCATCAGCTTAATGCTTGAAGGAATGCAGGCCGGAGTGGGAGCCGTGATTGCATCCGTGACATATGACATGGGTGCCGGAATTGTGAAGAAGAAAGATGCTTTGTCATATGTACTTATGGTCGGGGCATTCACAGCCTCCTGCGTATTTGGGGTAAATGTAGTCTATGTGATTCTGATCTGCGGAATCGTCGGATTGCTCCGCGCAATAATTGAGAAAAAAATCACGAAGAAAGGAAGTGAAGAGAAATGATTTATTTGAAATTATTTTTAAGCTTTCTTCAGATTGGACTGTTCAGCTTTGGCGGCGGTTATGCGGCGATGCCTCTGATCCAGGATCAGGTAGTGTCACAGCACGGCTGGCTCACGATGACAGAATTCACAGATCTGATCACGATTTCCCAGATGACACCCGGGCCGATCGCAGTCAATGCGGCAACATTTGTCGGAAGCAAGATCGCGGGAGTGCCGGGATCTGTTGCAACGACTTGTGGGTGTATTCTGCCGTCCTGCATTATCGTAACTTTGATCGCATGGTTTTATTTAAGATATAAGAAAATGAAAATGTTTCAGAGCGTGCTGGAATCACTAAGACCGGCAGTTGTCGCACTGATCGCATCCGCAGGAATCGCAATCTTACGTACTGCATTCTGGACAGATGGAATTGTGCAGTTTGCGGCGACAAAATGGTCTATGGTGGTGATCTTCGGAATCTGTCTGTTACTGCTTCGTAAGACAAAACTGAATCCGGTGATTGTGATGGCACTTGCCGGAGTGATGAATGTGGCGGCAAGATATGCGGCAGGATAAAATGGTGGATTCACGCGAGTCTCGGTAAAAAATGTGAATGAGTGAAAAAATACGTAAACTTATGTGGAAAACATTTCAAAGATCATGGTATATTGTGAATAACTTTCATGGTATACTGTACATACGTTGTAAAAATAAGAGCAGGAGGGCGAAATGAGCGAGCAGAACAATCAGAATACCCAGGAATCACAGACACCGCACAAGCGTCGTGTGAGATACAAAGGAAAATACCCGAAGAAATTTGAGGAAAAATATAAAGAGTTACAGCCGGAGAAATACAAGGATACAATCGCGCATGTAATCCAGAAGGGGAACACTCCAGCCGGAATGCACATTTCCATTATGGTAAATGAGATCCTTGATTTCTTGAAGATTCAGCCGGGCGAGACTGGATTTGATGCGACACTTGGATACGGTGGACACACGAAAGCAATGCTGGAATGTCTGAAAGGCGAGGGACATATCTATGCAACAGATGTTGACCCGGAAGAGTCTGCGAAGACAAGAAAGCGTCTGGCAGATCAGGGATTTGGAGAAGACATTTTGAGTATCCGTCTGCAGAACTTCTGTACAATTGATGAGATTGCAAAAGAAGTCGGAGGATTTGATTTTATCCTTGCGGATCTCGGAGTTTCCTCTATGCAGATCGACAATCCGAAGAGAGGATTTTCCTTCAAAGTTGACGGACCGCTGGATCTGCGACTAAACCAGGAGAAGGGAATCAGCGCAGCAGAGCGCCTTGATAACATTTCCGAGGAAGAGCTCGCCGGAATGCTTTATGAGAATTCAGATGAGCCATACTGCGAAGAGCTGGCGAAAGCAATTACGGATGAGATTCGCAGAGGCAATCGTATCGATACAACAACAAAGCTTAGAAATGTCATCGAGAAGACGTTGGATTTCCTTCCGAATAATAAAGAAAAGAAGGACATTATCAAAAAGACTTGCCAGAGAACATTCCAGGCACTTCGCATAGATGTGAATAATGAGTTCGAAGTGCTGTATGAATTCATGGAGAAACTTCCGGGAGCATTGAAGCCGGGCGGAAGAGTGGCAATCCTTACGTTCCATTCCGGAGAGGACAAGCTTGTAAAAAAAGCACTCAAAGCAGGATACAAAGAAGGAATCTATTCCGAATATGCGAGAGATGTTGTGCGCCCGTCAGCACAGGAATGTGCACAGAACGGAAGAGCAAGATCTACGAAGATGCGCTGGGCTGTGAAGGCGGAATAGTTGACTTCAATATAATGAAATGTTATAGTTAGTCAGAAATAATAGCGTTCGGTGCTGTTTGATCAGGGGATATTTGATTTCATATCTTGATCGAAACAGGTAAAAGGGAAACAGGTGCAAGACCTGTACGAACTCGTCACTGTGAGCAGAGATGCGGTCTTCTTAGAAATTAGATTTCGTAAGACCGCTCCTATACAGACAAGTGTGGAGAGTCCGCACATCCACTGGGAGACCGGGAAGGTGTTTTGTATAGAAGATCTGTAAGTCAGGAAACCTGCCGGTCGCTGGTGCGGGGAATATAAGGATTCCAGATCACGAGTAATTGATTGTACCGAAAGAACCATTCTTATTGTTTGCATTATGTGTGACCAGCAATCATTCATTCGATTCAGGATAATTCTATCCATTTTCCGTATTTTATAATTCACAACTTAAGAGGAGACAAAAAAGAAATGAAAAATAAGAGCAGATGGCTTGCACTTATGCTGACAGGTTCTATGATGATTTCACCATTGTCTTATACAAGAACATATGCGGCAGAAAATGAGCAGCAGTATGAGACAAATTTACAGGAATCTGTTGAGGCGGAAGAGCCTGATCAAGATAAGAAACAAGATGAAAGTCAGACAGAAGATGCGGGAAATGTTAAAGAAGATAAAAGAAATGACGATTTAACAAAAGAAAATCAGAAAGAGGAATCTGATAAAGTTGATAATTCTTCGGATAAATCAGATAATCAGAATTCGATCGAAGCAGAAACAAAACCGAATTTAGAGAATAACTCAAAGAATAATTCAGAAAACAACTCAGAAGAGAAAGATACAGAAACTACCGGGAAAAATCCAGGCACAACTGTCTCAGATCAAGTTGCGGACGAAAAAGCTGATAACAAGGATACACAGATAAAAGATGAGACAGGCAAGTCAGAACCCTCTACAGATTCTAACGATTCTACGAATACTCCGGAACCGGAACTTCCGCCACTGCAGGAGGCTCCTTCTGTAACAGGAGAATCTGTGAAAGTAGTAAAAGAAGACGCGGAAGAGTTCAAGATGTTCAAGGTCAGCGAGTCAACAGTTGTTGAAAAAGATGGCGAACTTGATATTACGATCAAGACAAACAACACAGGATTTGATGCGCTCTATCTTGGTTCAAAAGATGATTTGTTGAAAGCATCTGTTATAGAAGGAACAAAGGATGAAAAAGGTGCATGGACATTTTATTTCAATGTTCCGAAAGAAAAAGCAGGCCAGACAATTCCGGTATCTTTGAGAAGGTCAAAAGATCAGACCTGGTATGACAAACAGTACTTATGGATGTACATTCCAAATCCGGGAGAAACTTCAACACCGGATCCGGCACCAACTCCAACTCCGACACCGGAAGCAACAGTGGCCAACGGAATCTACAGCATGGACGTAACTTCCAGTTCTTCCATGTTCAAAGTAGTGGATTGTATCCTGACAGCAAAAGACGGAAAAATGAGCGCCATGCTTACATTAAGCGGAACCGGTTACGGCTATCTGTACATGGGAACAAAGGAAGAGGCTGCAAGCGCAGATCAGTCATCCTGGATTCCATATCAGGTGAATGAAGAAGGAAAATATACTTATACTGTTCCGGTAGACGCATTGGATAAGGAAATCGCAGTAGCAGCCTATTCTATTAAAAAAGGAATCTGGTATGACAGAACACTGACATTCCAGTCAGAGACAATGAAGAAGATTGCTGATCTTAATTCCACAGATTCTGAGAATAAGGGAGATTCCGGAAATACAGGAAATAACGGTAATACAGGAAACTCTGGAACTACAGGTGGTTCCAATAATACAGGCAATACAGGAACGAACAATTCTGCTTTCCCAGGCGGTTCTGTATCTGGAACTAATTCAGGAAAAACAGATGGAAATGACGGAAAAGCAGATAATGTATCAAAATACGAATCCGATACAAGTGGCTCTACGTCTCATGTAGACAGTGGAACAACACTGAAAGACGGTGTATATACTCCGGATCGTTTTACCTGGTCCGGTGGAACAGGTAAGGTTCAGATTACCTGCAATAAAGTAACGATCCAGAATGGACAGGCGTATGCAACGCTTGTGTTCAGCAGTGATCATTATCAGTATGTGAAAGCGAACGGAAATAAATATTACACAACAAAGGGTGGCGGATCAGCGACAGCTGTTATTCCGGTTGCGTTGAATCAGAACAACAAGATTATTGGAATGACGGACAAAATGTCTGTCGCACATGAGATTGAATATACGATTTTCATTTATCTTGCAGCGGCGAATGGAGGCGCATCTGCAAACGGAACAGATGCTTCAACAAGCAGTAACCAGAAGCTGGATGAAAAAGCACCTGAAATCATAGGCCTGGAATATCAGTCAGAGACAAAGCTTGACTATGCAGAATATTTTAAAATCTATCATTATGATCAGGGAATCGTACTTCTTGAAATTGATATGACGAAGGATACAGCAAGAGATCCGGAGAAAACAGAGGAAGAGAAGTCTGAAAATGAGAAGTCTGCAGAAGACAAATCAGAAGATGCAGAGAAGTCTTCCAAGAAGAAAGTAGCTTCTGTTACGATCAACAGATCAGAAGATGCTAAGAACTCAGATGCAGAAAGCAACGCAGATGCTTCCGTCGAGGAATCCACAGTTCAGGATAGCAATGGTACAAGCGAACAGGAACTGGCAGCAGAGCTTTACAAAGGAAATGTTGTGAAATATCTGATCGTTCCGGAGGATGTGGAAGTTCCGGTTGGTCTTGAGCAGGATATGATCATTGTGAAGAAACCTGTGGATCATACGTATGCAGAGTCTGATGAAATTCTGAATACGATGAAAGATTTCGACCTTCTTGATAATGTTGTGGCAGTCGGAATGAAGAGCAAAGACTGTACAGTATCCGAGATTGCTGATAAGATGAAAGTAAAAGACGGAGAAAAGAATGCTGAAGTTGCATATGCAGGAACAGCGGATAAACTGAAGCTGAAGAACCTTGTGAAAAGTGGCGTGAATCTCGCTATGTTCTCGGGAGATATTCTTCCAAGAGAAGATTCTGAGGAAAATGCAGCGAAAGATACTGACAAGAAAGCAGATAAAGACAGTAAAGATACAAAAGAAACTCTGACAGTAGAAGAGCAGATGGAGCAGTTTGAGGAACTGACAGAGAAACTTGCAACACTGGGGATTCCGGTACTTGTTGACCGTTCTTCCGAGGAAAAGACAGAACTTGGAAAGCAGGAGTGGATCAAGGTTTACGGTGTTCTCTACGGATGTGAAGAGCAGACGAACGAGAAGTTTGATGCGGCAGTAGCAGCGGCAGAGAAATAGGAGAGAAAAATAGAATGAAGATAAGAAGATGCAGAATCACAGCGTTAATGCTTTCAGCTGCACTTCTGCTTGGAGGCTGCGGTTCTACCGCAGCCTCTGGTGGAAACAGCGGTAATAATTCAACAGGTACAGAAGCAACAAAGGATACGACCAAAGATACAGCCGACAAGACAAAAAAAGCACCGGAGTTAGAAGGACTTACTTATGAATCCACAATGAATCTGACCTATGCGACAGAATTCGATGTATACTATTATAAGGATGGATATAAGCTGATCGACGTTCATGAAGATAAGCAGTATCTGATTGTTCCGGAAGGAAAAGAAGAACCGGAAAATCTGTCAGAGGATATCGTTGTGATCCAACAGCCGACAGAGAATATTTATATGGCGGCGACAGCATCGATGTCTCTGTTTGATGCAATCGGCGGAATTGACAAGGTGAAATTCTCCGGACTTGAGGCCACCGGCTGGTATGTGGAAAGTGCGAAGGAGGCAATGGAATCCGGAGCAATGACATTTGCGGGAAAATACAGCGAACCGGATTATGAAACTCTCGTTGACGGAGACTGTGATCTGGCAATCGAATCGACGATGATCCTTCATACACCGAAAGTACAGGAAATGATTGAAGATCTTGGAATTCCGGTATTTGTAGATTATTCGAGTTATGAGTCGCATCCGCTTGGAAGAACCGAGTGGATCAAGCTTTATGGAGCACTTCTGAATAAAGAGGAAGAAGCGGATACATTTTTTGACCAGCAGGCTCAGGTGATAGAGGAGTTGAAAGGTTTTGAGAACACGGAAAAGACGGTTGCTTATTTCTATGTGAGCACAGATGGTTCAATCGTGGTGAGAAAATCGGATGATTATATTCCGTCGATGATCGAAATCGCAGGTGGAAGATATGCGTTCAAAGATCTGAAGAATCCGGACAGCAACGCACCATCTGTTAAACTGACAATGGAAGAATTTTATGCAACAGCGGTGGATGCGGACTATCTGATCTACAACGGAACGATCGACGGACAGGTAAATAGTATCAGCGAACTGGAAGCAAAGAATGAATTGTTCTCCGAATTCAAGGCAGTGAAAGACGGAAATGTCTGGTATACCGGAAAGAACTTATATCAGGCAACAGATACAGTCGGAGAGCTGATCAAGGACATGCATCTGATGCTGACAGACGGTGATGCATCACAGATGACATTTCTTGAAAAGATGGAATAGATAATAAAGGAAATGTAATAGAACAGATGAAGTGAAAAATGGAGTAGAAGAATGGAGCAGACAAGTTTTCATCAGGAAAATTTCAGACGGCGTACAAGATACACAGCGGTATTTCTCATTCTTGCAGTAGTATTTTGTGTTGTGACAGTGCTAAATATCAATACCGGAAATGTTCATATTCCGGTGCCGAAGATTCTGCGTATTCTCTTTCTGAAAGAAGGAGCGGCGACAGAGTACAATATCATATGGAAGATCCGTCTTCCGAGAATTCTGATGGCGGCACTGCTTGGCGGCGCGTTGTCTCTGTCAGGTTTTCTTCTGCAGACGTTCTTCTCCAATCCAATCGCCGGACCTTTCGTCCTCGGAATTTCTTCCGGAGCGAAGATGGTCGTGGCACTTACGATGATCGTGTATTTGAAATATATTGGAAGATTTTCTTCGTATACACTGATTCTGGCAGCATTTATCGGATCACTGATCTCGACAGGATTTATCCTTCTGATGTCGAAAAAAGTGCAGCATATGGCGTCTCTTCTCGTTGGTGGAATCATGATCGGATATATCTGTTCGGCGATCACGGATTTTGTTGTGACATTTGCGGATGATTCTGATATTGTGAACCTGCATGGATGGTCACAGGGAAGCTTTTCCGGAATGAGTTGGAGTAACATCCGTGTGGCAGCAGTGGTTGTCGGACTTGCGGTGCTGTTTACATTTTTCCTGTCCAAACCGATCAGTGCGTATCAGCTGGGAGAGGCGTATGCGCAGAGTATGGGAGTAAACATTAAGACATTTCGAGTGATTTTGATCTTGCTTTCCAGTATTCTGTCAGCGTGTGTGACTGCATTTGCGGGACCAATTTCCTTCGTGGGAATTGCAGTTCCATTTCTTGCAAGGAAGGCATTTGGCACGTCAAAACCGATCGTGGTCATACCTGGAACATTCTTTATGGGAGCAGTATTCTGTATGATCTGTGACCTGATCGCACGTATGGCGCTGGCACCGGTGGAATTGAATATCAGTACCGTTACTTCCATTCTGGGAGCGCCGATCGTCATCTACATGATGATACCGAAGGGAGGAAGAAAATAAGATGGCAGATTATTATTTTCAAATGAAAGACTTGTCGGTAGGTTATAATGGAAACTCCCTGATTCATGATATTAACATCGGAATTAACAAGGGTGAGATCGTGACTCTGATCGGTCCGAATGGATCAGGAAAGTCAACGATTTTGAAAAGTATTACAAGGCAGTTGAAAGTTATCGGAGGAAATGTATTCTTTGACGATACTTCTCTTCTGAAGCTGCCGTACAAAGAACTTGCGTCAAAGATGGCAGTTGTGCTGACGGATCGGATCAAGACGGAACTGATGACTTGTCATGATATTGTGGCGACCGGACGTTATCCTTACACAGGACGACTTGGGATTCTGACACAGGAAGATGAACGCCTGGTGGAAGAAGCAATGCAGGCGGTTCATGCGCAGGAACTTGGCAATCGTGATTTTAATGCGATCAGTGACGGACAGAAACAGCGCGTTCTGTTGGCAAGAGCAATCTGTCAAGATCCGGATGTGATCGTTTTAGATGAGCCAACATCATTTTTGGATGTGAAATATAAGCTGGAGTTGTTGTCTATCCTTGAGAGGATGGCACGGCAGAAGAAGATTACGGTAATCATGTCTCTTCATGAAATCGATCTGGCACAGAAGATTTCAGATAAGATCATCTGTGTCAAAGGCGAGACAATTTCACATTACGGAAGCCCGGAAGATGTATTTACAGAAGAAATCATTCGCGAACTGTATGGAATCAATAATGGATATTTCGATCCGCTCTTTGGAAGTATTGAGCTTCCGGCACCGGAAGGCGAGCCGGAAGTGTTCGTAATCTCTTCCGGTGGAACCGGAATCCCGGTTTACCGCAGACTCCAGAAGGAGCACATCCCGTTTGCAGCAGGTATTTTGTATGAAAATGATATGGATTACCGGCTGGCAAGATTACTGTCAGCAGAGGTGATCACGGAAACTCCGTTTGAAGAAATTCAGGAAGAAACGCTTCAGAAAGCATTTGAGACAATGGGGAAATGTAAGCGGGTGATCAACGCCGGAGTGAAGATCGGAACGTGGAATAAGGGAATTGAGAAATTACTTGAAAGGGCAGAAAAAGAAGGAAAATTATAAAAACTAATAAAAATGAGCTGAGATAGCATTTCAAATGTGTTGAAAAAAACGCTGTCGATGCTCTTTTTTGTTGCTATTCATGATTGTGAATGGTAAAATAGAGCAGTATAGGCTATAAAAAAGATAGGAAAATAACAGTACAGACTGTTATGTGATGGGAGGCAATTTATGAGTGATAAAGGACAATCAGGGCAGAGAGCAAGCTTTTCGGGGAAGATCGGATATGTGCTCGCTGTCGCAGGTTCTGCGGTTGGACTGGGAAATATCTGGAGATTTCCGTATCTAGCTGCGAAATATGGAGGAGGAATCTTCCTTCTCGTTTATCTGGTTCTGACCGTATCTTTTGGATATGTTTTGATCATGTCAGAGACAGCACTTGGAAGAATGACAAGAAAAAGCCCGGTTGGAGCTTTTCAGACATTCGGTAAGACAAAATCATTTAAGATTGGCGGATGGCTCAATGCAATCATCCCAATGCTGATCGTGCCGTATTATAGTTCAATCGGTGGCTGGGTTATCAAGTATCTTGCAGAGTATTTGAAAGGAAATGTGCAGATCGTTGCACAAGATGGATATTTTACAGAATTTATTTCAGATTCTTTTCAGGTAGAAGCATGGTTCATTGTGTTTGCTATTCTTGTATTCTGCGTTATTCTGGCAGGTGTAGAGAATGGTATAGAGCGTGTATCTAAGATTATGATGCCAATCCTTGTTATCCTTGCGGTTATCGTAGCGATTTATTCGGTAACAAGACCGGGAGCAATCGAAGGTGTGAAGTACTTCCTAATTCCGAATCCGAAGCACTTTTCAGCGATGACGGTTGTTGCGGCAATGGGACAGATGTTCTACTCCCTCTCAATTGCGATGGGAATTTTGTATACATACGGTTCTTATATTGGGAAA
>OQVZ01000464.1_pt1 | contig 15511 bp, 11 predicted proteins | sample 1691571 | NCBI WGS metagenome assembly OQVZ01 (sample SAMN03418261, study PRJEB22391) | human gut metagenome | biome: human-gut; feature: organic feature; material: feces | host: Homo sapiens | place: Tanzania | collected 2013-01
AATCTACAGTAGCAGGATTGGTGTTAGGGTTGTAAGTACCAATCTTCTCAGTAAACTTACCATCACGTGGTGCTCTTGAATCAGCGATAACGATACGATAGAAAGCGTAGCCTTTACGACCGCCGCGCTGCAATCTGATTTTTGTTGCCATTTTTTAAATTATTGTTTTGTTGGTTTGAATTTATGCTACTATCTCGTAATAGCGGGTGCAAAGTTACTCTTTTTTATTGTAACAAAGCCACTTCGCCCTTACTTTATTGTCGTTATTAATTAATATTAACCAAAGCTAAGTGCCCTACACTCACTCTGTTTGTAGTCTATGCGGTTGTCGAGATCACTTTGTGTATTTGCTTGACAAACTCCTTCAGGCTTACAAACCTTTCGCCGAACGTGCCTCGCCAGTTGAGGGCTTTGAGCGGAAACTCCATAAAGTTGCGTGTCTCTATGTCGCCATTCACGCTCACATAGTCGAGAATATTCTTCAAGTATCGCTCCTGTTCGGATGTCAGGTTGTAGCCTTCTACAAACTGCTGGTATATCTGCAGAGCCTTGTCGCGGTCTATTCCGTTGACTACACGTATGAATGCCGCCACATTATTCTTATACGGGTGGCCGTCGGTAAGTTTGTTGTACTCGTCCTTCGACCCGAGTTCTTCAAAGAATATGCGTTCCAGTTCCTCGATGTCGTCAGCCGACAGTTGTTCGAAGTGCTGTATCTTGCGTAGGGTAGGGTTGTTGCTGTTGGCAGCCAGATAGTCTATGACGCGTTGTTTGTATGTGGTCTGTATAACCACGTCAACCCCCTCGTCGCTTGTGGTATATTCGTCGTCGATGTCGATTACGAACTTCTTGTCCTTGCGTTGTTCCTTAAGCAGGTGCATCAGGTCGCGCAGTTGCTTGCGCACATGTTCCAGAGCATCCAGACTCTCGTTTTCCCAGAACGCTTGTGTCTGCACCTTACGTATGGTGTCGATACGTGCCATTACGGCAGGGATGGTGCCTTTCTTCTCGAGCAAGGCTGCCACATTCACCACTATCTGCTTCATTTGTCCCACCCGTACGTTGCTGTCGATATGTGCCAGCATGATGTGCAGCATCACCACGTCAAACTTCTTGGCGTCCTCGTCGTCCTTGTCTACCGGAATCAGGCTGCCAATCTGCTTCAACCTTACTGCGTCCACCTCAGTCAGACAATTCCACTTGTCCTTGTCGCGCATAGGTTCGATTATGCTTAGGTAGGGTCGGGTCTCCTTGCGCTCCTTGCCTATAGCTGCCACCTGCTTGTGCAGCAGAGTCTTCAGCTCGTCGTGCAGCTGCTTGTCGAACTCCTTCTCCTGATGGTCGGCACTTTGCAGCTCCTTGGCTATGTCCACTCTCAGCCCGAAGAGGCGTTCGGTTAGCGACTTCACGTTGGTGGAGCCTATGCCTTCGGCATTCTTCGAGAAATACTCGAAGTTGCCACACCAGTCGAATATGTAGAACACTTCCTTGTCGTGGCCCCCGCCAAAAAGGTCTTTGCATAGTCGTGTGCCACGACCTATCATCTGCTCGAACTTTATCTTCGACTTCACCACCTTAAAGAATACGAGGTTCAGAATTTCGGGCACGTCTATGCCCGTATCGAGCATGTCTACCGATACAGCTATCTGCGGCGTCTTGTCAGCCACCTTGAAGTCGGCTATTATAGCCGAATGATGCTTCACCTGATTGTCTATGAGCTGGCAATAGTCAGCCCCACGTTCGGGATAAAGCTCCTGAAAGCGTTCCACTATGCGCTCGGCATGCTTGTGGTTGTAGGCAAATATGATGGTCTTGCCCACATCCTCTCCGCTATGTACTTTGAGTCCGTTGGTCATCAGTTCGGACAGAACATTATCTATAGTGTCGTCGTTGATGAGATAGCGGAATATCTCGTTGCCCTGTATGTCGCGATGATAGTCTTCGTCTTGTGGAATGCCGTTCATAGCCTTCTCATATTCCCACACCTTCTCCAGTTCGTCGCGTTCCTTCTGACTCAGTTCGTCATACTTGATGCCACGGTTTATTATCTTCGACGTGCAGTTCTTCAGCTTGTACGGTCGCAGATACTTGTCGTTAATGGCTTCGTCGTAAGTATATTCAAAGTTTGGCTCGTCTTCCAGTTCCAGAAGCTTGAACGTATTCTTGTCAATCTCGTCGCGTGGCGTGGCAGTAAGACCTATCAGCAACGAGTCGAAATATCTGAATATGGCGCCATACTTACCAAACACACTTCTGTGGGCCTCGTCGATAATGATAAGGTCGAAGTGTCCTACCGAGAACTCCACAGGCACGGCATTAATGTAGTTTATCATGGTCTGGTAAGTAGAGAATATGAAGCGTGCATTCGTGTCGGGCTCGGCATCGTCCGACAGACAGCTCATCGACTCGCTTGGCAGAAACTCCTCAAACCTTCCACGTGCCTGATTGACCAGTTCGGTACGGTCGGCAAGAAACAGCACCTTCTTAATCCAGTTGTTGCTGGACAGCAGTTTGCATAGCGATATGCTCACACGGGTCTTGCCCGTACCAGTAGCCCGTACCAGCAGCCCGCGTCTATGCTTCTTGTTGAGCCATTCCACCAGACTCTTTATTGCTGTCTTCTGATACGGACGGTTTGTAATCTCGTCGTCAATTGTAAGATCTGTAATGTCGGCACGTCCTCGTTTCTGTATCATGCGCTCAAGGTCGTCTTCGCTGTGAAACGATATTATCTCTCTGTCGGGATAGCCCAGCCCGTCAATCACCTTAGTCGTATAGCCGTTGGTATAGTACACCACGGGTCTGACGCCATACTTACGTTGCAGACAGTCGGCATATTCCAGCGCCTGCTTGCGTCCCTTGCCGGCATTCTCTATGGTGCTCTTAGCCTCTATCACAGCCAGAGGTTTGCCTCCTTTGCTGAACAACACATAGTCGGCATAGCCCACGCCCGAAGGATAGTTGGCACGATTCATACCCTCCACCTTCACCTCTATGGCAGCCTTGCCGCCCTGTATGTCGCCCTTGGTGGCAAGTATCTGCCATTTGGCTTCATTCAGCATGTAGTCGATAATACACTTACGTGTGATGGCTTCGCTCTCTAACGACTCCTTCGGTCGGTCAGTAGGAGCTGTAGGATTGTCGATAGCATCAGTCGGGATGCTGTCAGCCACTTCGACAGAGACGGTAGGTTCGGAGTTGTCAGCTATGTGAATGCCCGTGAATCCGTTGGGCACAAGAGTAGCGTCGAACGCCACAATATTCTGTATGGCACGCCAACGATACAGAAAACCGCTCACCACATAATACAAGGCACGCAGACATATGAAGGCATCGTTGGACTTCACCTCCTGCGCTCCGGTATGGCTGGCATAGTTGCCAATCTTCTTTACCGTTCGCATGTATTGCTCAAACTCCCAGTCTTCGTCGATGAAGGCGTCTATCTGCGGACGCTTGAGCATCTGATTTAGCGTCTCGTGCTTGTCGAGCGTCACGTTGGCCATATACAAATGGTTCTTTACCAGCCACTCCAAAGCCTTTCGGGCGTTGCTGGCACTCTCCTCAGGGAAAGCCTTCTGAAAGATTTCCGCCTTGTCGCAGTATGCGTGTAGCTGGGCGAAGTCGGGGATTGTCTCTGCCAAGCGTGAGATAAAGTCAAAGTTCTTCATAGGGTATTGTTGTTTGGTTTTCGTTAAGCAGATCAAAGTCAGAGCGGAACAGTCTGTCTTGTATCACTCTGTATTTTTCAAATTCGCTTTCTGCATATTGCTTGGCATACTCGGCAGTAATGCTTCCTGCACCTTGCAGAATGTCTCTGTTGGTTGCATCAAGGAACTTGTCTATACGCTTAGCCCAGTCTTCCATAGTCATGGGGATGTGGCGTTCTGCCATATCCTTTGCAATATCAAGATAGGCGTTGACCAACCGCCCGAGAGCTTGCAGCTCGTTTTGTTTCAGATAGTTCTTTGCCACACTCACGTCCGACCGTATAATCTTTCCGTTAGGAGCCTTTGCCCATGTGGTCAGTCCCATGTGTTCCTTGTCGGCATCTGCACGCTCTACTATCAGTTCGGCAGCAGTATGGCCATGTACGGCATAGTGCATTTTGTTTTGCACCTTCTTGAAGAAGTCTCTTGTGGTAGGAGCATCGCGGTTGTAGTCGATGGCTGTGGCGTAGATGTCTGTAAGCTTCTGATAGAAGTTGCGCTCAGACAGACGAATCTCGCGTATCTCCTCCAAGAGTTGCTCAAAGTAGTCCACGCCAATGAATGAGCCGTTCTCCATGCGCTTCTTGTCTATCACGTAGCCACGGATGGCGTATTGACGAAGTACGAAGGTGCACCATTGGCGGAATTGGGTGGCGCGACGAGAATTAGCTCTGTAACCTACGCTTATGATTGCATCGAGGTTATAGAACTGAGTATTGTATGATTTACCATCGGCGGCAGTTCGTCGGAAATTCCGACAAACTGAATCTTTGTCCAATTCCCCTTCTTTGAAAATGTTTGACAGATGTTCTGCTATAGTTGATCTGCCTTTGTCGAAAAGGTTTGCAATAGCATCTTGTGTACACCAAATATTTTCATCGGCATACATAACCTCTATACCATCTTCCTTACCCTCTGCCATAAAGATAAGGAATTCGGCTGTGCTATTTCGTATTTCAAATTTCTTCATATATTCAAGTTTTTAGAGTCGTCCATAATATGGATGGTTGATGCAAAGCGTAGGAGGCTATGGCGTCCTCGCCTTAGCCTGAGCAAGCTGCTGGCTATCTCACTCAATCAACTGTAATTTAAGACTGAGTGGGTAGGGCAGGGATGCCCTACCCTCCTAAGTTTCCGTTACTCAAACCAATATTGCATGCGAGAGGCAAGGAGGGTTTCAAGGTCGGTTATCGACTTCTGTACCGCAGACTTCTGACGCTCTATCTGCTCTATGCGTTGGGCAAAGAGGTGTTGGAGGGGGAGAGGGGGAAGAGGAACATCAAACAATTTGAAGTCTTTGATATTAACATGAGCAACGGTACTACTCACATTTACATATTCTATTTGATGCTTTATCCACTCAGACATTAATGTGCGATGCATAAATGTATTGATAATCATCTCATTATCTGTTCTAATTAGCATCGTTCGTTGCCCTAGACTAAAATTATAACCACTTGGCAGGATTACAGCATCTCCTATTGTGCCTTCTCTTCCAAAAATAATATCTCCAGTTTCTGGCTTTAAACGAGCTATTCTCTTCTCATACTCATCCTTTTCAAGATATTGCATTGTGCTCCAACTTATTGTACCTCCTTTTAGTTCTGAAGTTCTTATACATGGATAGTTTGTTGTGGTGTCTGCTTTCTTTGGGGTGGAATGTGGACAATCTACAATATGTGTACAAACATCTTTCATTTTCTTCACCTCCCATCCCTTTTCATTTTCCACGGGGTCTCCAAACATCTCATAGAAGATGCTTTGTGCGAGGTTGTCATAATCTTTCAGTTGTTCCTTCTTTAGACGAATCAACTCGTTAATCTTGTCAAGTTCGGAGACTATCGCAAGTTGGATGGATTTAGGAGGAAGGGGAATTTCTGTATTTGAAATTACCTTGGATGATATTGCTTTAAAGGTAGAGCCAGTTGCATTCTTTTCAAAATGAGATTGTTTGCCTAATAGTGAATAAAAAAGGAACGTATTGTCTATATCTTTTTTAGCATATAATGCACAAAGTCCTCTACCAATACATATTTTTCTATTTGTTATATTAGGATAACCGACCGGAGCTCTAACGCATAGAAGTACACTATGTGCCTCAGCAAGTTTTACTGGGGCATTGCTAAATAAAATAGAAACACCAAGTGTACGTTCGCCAAAGCATGTTTTACCTTGGTGAAACTCAACTCCTTCATTGTCATTTATACTTTTCCCATCAGGCGATTGTCCCATTGTTATATGGCATACCTCTCCCAACTTCTTATATTCCCATCCTTGTTTCATTCGTTTTCCTCCTTATTACTTCCCTCATGTTGCATCATGAATAATTGTTTCTGTCTTTCAATTTCGGTACGCAATTGCTCCTCTGTAGGTAAGAATATTTTGTATTTTGCAGCAAAGAGCTGCTCATTGCCCTTGAGGATAGAGTATCTGGCAATATCCTTACTGGTTTCTGAACACAACACGATGCCGATGGTTGGATTGTCACCTTCAGTTCGTTTCAGTTCGTCATACATTCGCACATACATATCCATCTGTCCTACGTCTTGATGTGTGATAGTACCAATCTTCAGGTCGATGAGCACATAGCATTTTAGTACCACATTATAGAATACAAGGTCTATGAAATAGTCTTGCGTGTCTGTGCGCACCAGCTGCTGACGCCCCATGAATGCAAAACCACGTCCCATTTCCATCAAAAAGTCTTGTAAATGACTGATAATAGCAGTCTCCAACTCTCCTTCCGAAAAAGAAGTGTCTGCCTTAAAACCAAGAAACTCTGCTATTATGGGACTCTTGAGCAACTCAAATTTATTAGGCTCTGTTTCGACTGTAGGTAGCTGAGGCTGTGCAAAATGTCGTTCGTAATATTGTGTAGATATGTTGCGATCGAGAGTTCGTACACTCCACATTTCTTGAGAAGCTGTCTCTAAATACCAACGAATGGCTATGGGGTCATCTATACGCAACGATTTGTATATATGTGTCCAAGTAAGATTTGGAAATCGTGATTTCCAAATCTCATAATTATCAAAAATCAGATAAAACCTTCGAAATGAACGTAAGTATCTTGGACCGAATCCTTTGCCATATAGAAGAGTAAGTTGCTTGGAGAGTTTTTCAATGATTTGCTCTCCATATTCGGCACGCTCTTTACCTTGCTGTTCTTCCTCAACAATTCGTCTGCCTATATTCCAATAAGTCTCAACCATCTGTTGGCTCACAGCATTGTATGCCCGTTCTCTGCCTTGCTCTATTATGTGACAGACATCTTGATAAAGAGAAACGTCCTGCTTTTGCTTGTATTCCGTCGTTTCTATTATCTGCTTCTTTATGTCCATATTTATTCCTCCTTATTTAATTGTTTTTGCGTCCTGATTTTTGTTATGTCATTTGTTCGGGATGCGTTCGGGATGCGTTCGGGATGATTGTTTACTCCTCCAACATTCCTCTCAGTTCCTCAATTCCCTTGGCATACTCCTCTTCGGTCTGCTCCAGTCGTGCCAGTATGTCCTTCACGGGCTCATACTCCACACGCTCGCGCTCCACCTCTTTATATTTGTTGATAGAGAGGTCGTAGTCGTTCTGGCGTATTTCGTCTACGGGCACGAAGAAGCTTTGGTCCTTGCGGGTGCGTTCCTGCTCTTTGTCGGGATTGAGGAATCGGTTTACTACGTCGGGAATGTCGTTGTCGTTGATGGGCGAACGCTTGTCGTCGAGCGAGAATCCGTCTGCCTTCATGTCATAGAACCATACGCGGTCGGTTCCGCCACAATTGGTCTTGTTGAATACGAGTACGGCTGTCGACACTCCTGCGTATGGCTTGAACACTCCGCTCGGCATGGAAATGACGGCACAAAGCTGCTGATCGTCCACTATCTCCTTGCGTATGGCTACGTGAGCCTTAGATGTTCCGAACAATACTCCGTCGGGAACGATGCTGGCACAACGTCCGCCTATCTCAAGCGAGCGTACGAACTGGGCAATAAACAGCAGTTCGGTCTTGCTGGTATTGGCATAGGCAAGGATGTTCTTGTTGACGTTGCCCTTGTCGAGACTGCCTGCAAAGGGAGGGTTAGCCATAATGAGCGAGTAGCAGCCCTGGTCGTCGTTCTGCTCCGACAGAGAGTCGCGCCACGCCAGTTCGGGAGCAGTAATGTCATGAAGCAGAAGGTTCATGGCTCCTATGCGCAGCATGGTCTGGTCGGTATCATATCCGTTAATCATCGAAGTCTTCATGTGGCGTGCCTCGTCGCCGACGTACAAGGCTGTTTCATGTCGCTCCTTGATATACTTTACCGCCTCTACCAGAAATCCTGCCGAACCCATAGCGGGGTCGCAGATGTAGTCTTGTGGAGTAGGTTGCATCATCTCTACAATCATGCGTATGATGTGGCGTGGCGTGCGGAACTGTCCGTTGGTGCCCGAAGCCGCCATCTTGCCGAGTATATACTCGTAGACATCGCCCATAGCGTCGCGGTTGTTCATGTCGAGCGAGTCTACTCCGTCAACTATCTTGGCAAGCGTTCGGGCGTTGGGTATGAGGAAGATGGCTGACTTCATATATCGGCTGTAGGCACTCTCTTCGCCCGTTCCGATGTGCTTGATAAATTCAAACACGCTCTGTCGCACAATCTTATACATATTGTCGGCACCAAAATTCTTGAAAACGTGCCATCTGAGGTTCTCGTAAGGCACTCCGGCACGCTCCTCATCGCTCACGGCTTCGGGATTGACCCACAGTTGGCCGTCGATGAATGTGGGGTTCTGCACTTCGCTATCCCAGTCGCGTGCGTTCTCTTCTTCCTGCAGCTGCTTGTCGTCGAGCATCTTCATGAAGAATATATATGTCATCTGTTCGAGTACGGTTATGGGGTTGGTGATGCCAGCCACAAAGAAGGTGTCCCAAATCTGGTCGATCTTGTTTTTTATTTCGCCTGTTATCATATTTCAGTTTGTATGTGTATTTAGGTTGAATGTTACGTTATGCAAAAATAAGGTTTTCCTTTGGAAAAACGGGCTTGAAACCTCAAAATCTGTCCCCCTAAATACAAAAGGACTCCTTTCGGAATGCAAAAGGAGTCGTTTTGGCTTGCAAAAGGACTCCTTTTAGGTGGCAAAAGGACTCCATTTGGTGAGCAAAAGGAGTCCTTTTCTATTATTTCTCTACAGTAAGATTTTCTATAAAATACTCTATAGCTTCCAATAAAGAATCCAAATCATTTTTGACGACATCAAACACCATGTCGCCATCAATATCGAAATAACCATGGGCTATATGATTACGGATACCAATAACGTCCTTCCATGGAATTTCTGGTCGTTTAACCAACAATTTTCCATCTGTGATTTTATCAACCTGCTTGATACTCTCCCCAATAGCCTCGATGAGCATACAACTGGCTGCAAGATCTTTCATTCCATCAGGTGAGCAATAATAATCGTCAGAACTCTGAACATTATTATTCCATTCTTTCAATTGTAGTATTGCTGTTCTTATCTGAAACAGCAATCCTTTTAATCTATTGGATAACATAAATACCGTCTTTATCAATTTCCTCAAGTAAATATGGATTGATATGCTTGTGCATTCTTACGACGTCGACAGAGCATTGAAGCAGATTTTCAAGGAAGCGTTTCAGGCGAACAACTAAAAAAGCTTTTGGCGCCATATCCACGCACACGTCAACATCGCTACCTTCCTTTTGTTCGTTGCGCGAAACCGAACCAAATATGCGCAAAGACTTTATGCCGAACAATATTTTTAGTTCTTCGGCATGAGATTCTATCAACGATATGTATTCTTTGGTCGTTTTCATAATTTGTTTTTTTTCTAACGTTACAAAAATAGATGTTTTCTGGAGAATAACCAAGAAAACACATTAATAATTTGTCTTTTTATTACATTCTTGTAGCTGTTTTGTATTACATGCTCTATTATATAATAAGGTGTAGTAGGACTTGAAAACGCTACGGTATAACAAAATGCAATAAATACGATAAAAAAAGTAATAATTTATTTGCAGGCTACCGATATTTTCTTACCTTTGTAACCGAAATAAGACGTATCACCATAAATATATTATAAATATGAATTTGTCGTACAACATTATTAGCATTATTATTCGAATTCGACTTTGGAACAATGTCGAACGGGGTAGTGTATGCTAATAGGTTGCTGCAAACAATACAGTCTCTCTTATGAGCAGATGACAAGAAAAACCTTTCTCACTAACCCCTACAAGGTAGTGTGAAAGGTTTTTTGGGTTTAAGTAATAACGTAAAAACACATATAAGGATGAGTGAAAGATTGTACATTTTTGACACTACGCTCCGCGATGGCGAGCAGGTGCCAGGTTGCCAGTTGAATACCGTTGAGAAGATACAGGTGGCAAAGCAGCTTGAGCAATTGGGTGTAGACGTGATTGAGGCAGGATTCCCTATTTCAAGTCCTGGCGACTTCAATTCGGTCATTGAGATTTCAAAGGCTGTGACATGGCCCACCATCTGTGCTCTGACACGTGCTGTAGAGAAGGACATAGATTGTGCTGCCGAGGCTCTGAAGTATGCCAAGCGTGGACGCATCCATACCGGTATCGGTACATCAGATTCGCACATTAAGTATAAGTTTCACTCAAATCGTGAGGAGATAATAGAGCGTGCCGTTCGTGCCGTGGCCTATGCCAAGCGATATGTAGAGGACGTAGAGTTCTATGCCGAGGATGCCGGACGTACCGACAACGAGTATCTGGCACGTGTGGTTGAGGCTGTCATCAAGGCTGGCGCTACAGTCATCAATATTCCCGACACTACGGGCTACTGTCTGCCCGAAGAGTATGGAGCCAAGATAAAGTATCTGGTAGAGCATGTGGATAACATCGACAAGGCCATACTTTCAACCCATTGCCACAACGACTTGGGTCTTGCCACAGCCAATACGCTTAGCGGAGTGCTGAACGGAGCGCGTCAGGTAGAGGTGACAATCAATGGTATCGGTGAGCGTGCGGGAAACACTTCGCTCGAAGAGATTGCCATGATTCTGAAGTGTCACAACGGCATCAATATCGATACCAATATCAACACCACCAAGATTTGCCCCACAAGCCGCATGGTTTCGAGCCTGATGAACATGCCCGTTCAGCCTAACAAGGCTATTGTGGGTCGTAATGCATTCGCCCACAGTAGCGGCATCCACCAGGACGGAGTGCTCAAGAATGTGAGCACATACGAGATTATCGACCCGAAGGATGTAGGTCTGGACAGCGGCAGCATAGTGCTGACAGCACGTTCGGGCAGAGCCGCCTTGAAGTATCGCCTCGGAGTGTTGGGCGTGAAGATAGACGACGAGTCGAAGATAGACGCTATCTACCAGCAATTCCTCAAGCTTGCCGACCGCAAGAAGGAGGTCAACGACGACGACATACTCATGTTGGCAGGTGCCGATGCCAAGGCTTCGCACGCTGTGAAGCTCGACTTCCTGCAGGTTACTACAGGCATGGGCGTTAAGAGTGTGGCAAGCATCGGACTCGACATCTCTGGACAGAAGTTTGAAGAGGCTTCGACGGGCAACGGTCCGGTAGATGCTGCCATCAAGGCTCTCAAGAAGATCATTCAGAAGCAGATGACCCTGAAGGAGTTTACTATCCAGGCCATCTCGAAGGGATCGGACGACGTGGGTAAGGTACACATGCAGGTGGAGTACGACGGAAGCGTGTACTACGGATTCGGAGCCAATACCGACATCGTGACGGCTTCTGTTGAGGCTTACATCGACTGTATCAACAAGTTTCGTGTGAAATAAAGCCACGCCCCAATCATCCACACTATAAATACAAACAAGCAATAACATTAACAATATAAACATATTATAATGAACACATTATTCGACAAAATCTGGGATAAGCATGTTGTGCAGACAGTCAAGGACGGCCCTACACAATTGTACATAGATCGTCTTTACTGCCACGAGGTGACTTCGCCTCAGGCCTTTGCCGGCATGCGTGCCCGCGGACTCAAGATGTTCCGTCCCGACCACATATTCTGCATGCCCGACCATAACACTCCTACACACGACCAGGACAAGCCCATCGAAGACCCCGTGTCAAAGCGTCAGGTGGACACATTGGCTAAGAATGCTGCCGATTTCGGCGTGACACACTTCGCCATGAACTCTAAGGACAACGGCATCATCCACGTTGTAGGACCGGAGAAGGGTCTCTCTCTGCCAGGTATGACAATCGTGTGTGGCGATTCGCACACATCTACCCATGGCGCTATGGGTGCTGTAGCTTTCGGTATCGGAACATCTGAGGTAGAGATGGTTATGGCTTCACAATGCATTCTGCAGACCAAGCCGAAGTCGATGCGTATAAGCGTCAACGGAAAGTTGGCCAAGGGTGTTACGCCTAAGGATGTAGCTCTCTACCTGATGAGCCGACTCACCACTTCGGGCGCTACAGGATATTTCGTTGAATATGCTGGCGACGTAGTGCGCGACATGTCTATGGAGGGCCGACTCACACTCTGCAACCTCTCTATCGAGATGGGTGCGCGTGGCGGATTTGTGGCTCCCGACGAGACAACATTCGAATATATCAAGGGTCGCGAATATGCTCCTAAGGGCGAGGATTGGGACAAGGCTGTGGCTTACTGGAAGACTCTGAAGAGTGGCGACGATGCCGTCTTCGACAAGGAACTCGTGTTTGCTGCTGCCGACATAGAGCCGCGCATCACTTACGGCACCAATCCTGGTATGGGTATCGGCATTACCGAGACCATTCCTACACTCGATGAGATAGACAAGGCTGGTCAGGCTTCGTTCAAGAAGTCGCTTGCCTACATGGGATTTGAGCCGGGCGAGAAGCTTCTCGGTCATAAGATTGACTATGTATTCCTCGGAGCCTGCACCAACGGACGTATTGAAGACTTCCGTGCATTTGCCTCTATCGTGAAGGGACACCATAAGGCTGAGGGCGTTACTGCATGGCTTGTGCCGGGTTCATGGCTCGTAGACAAGCAGATTAGAGAGGAAGGTCTGGACAAGGTCCTTACCGAAGCTGGTTTCGAGATTCGCCAGCCGGGCTGCTCGGCATGTCTTGCTATGAACGATGACAAGATACCTGCAGGCAAGTATTCGGTATCGACATCCAACCGTAACTTTGAGGGTCGTCAGGGACCTGGCTCACGTACAATCCTTGCTTCACCTCTGGTAGCAGCTGCTGCAGCAGTTACGGGAGTGGTAACCGACCCGAGAGAAATCATGTTCTAATGTTTAATGATTAATAATTGAAGAATAATGAAACAGAAATTCAACGTTATAACCTCCACATGCATACCACTTCCGCTTGAGAATGTGGATACCGACCAGATAATACCAGCCCGCTTCCTTAAGGCAATCGACAAGGAAGGTATGGGCGACAACCTGTTCCGTGACTGGCGATATAATGCCGACGGTACTCCCAAGCCCGACTTCGTTATGAACGATCCGTCGTATAGCGGAGTGATACTCGTAGCAGGCAAGAACTTCGGTTCGGGCTCTTCGCGCGAGCATGCAGCTTGGGCTATTGCCGGAGCGGGATTCCGTGTGGTCATCAGCTCGTTCTTTGCCGACATCCATAAGAACAACGAGCTCAACAATCTTGTGTTGCCGGTAGTGGTGAGCGAGGAATTCCTTAAGGAACTCTTTGTCAGCATCGACAAGGACCACAAGACAGAAGTGAAGGTGGACCTGCCCAATCAGACCGTTACAAACCTCGCTACAGGCAAGAGCGAGCATTTTGAGATAAACGGATACAAGAAGCATTGCCTTGAAAACGGACTCGACGACGTAGACTTCCTTGTACAGAATCGTGATAAGGTAGAGTCATGGGAGCAAGAACAATAGAAATAATGGACTGTACACTCCGCGATGGCGAGCAGACCAGCGGAGTGTCATTCCTTCCTCATGAGAAACTCATGGTGGCGCGAATGCTTCTTGGCGATGTCAATGTGAATCGTATAGAAGTGGCTTCGGCACGTGTCTCTGAGGGTGAGAAGGAGGCTGTGCGCATGATATGCCGCTATGCCGAGAGTGTAGACAAACTGAATAGGGTAGAAGTGCTGGGCTTTGTCGATGGAGGCAAGTCGATAGACTGGATTGACGAATGCGGATGCAAGGTCATAAACCTGCTTGCAAAGGGTTCGCTCAAGCATTGCACGCATCAGCTCAAGAAGACTCCCGAAGAACATATCGACGGAATATATGAGTCGCTAACTCTTGCCATGCAGAAGGGTATGGCTGTAAATCTGTATCTTGAGGATTGGAGTAGCGGCATGAAGGATTCGCCCGACTATGTGTTCAAGATGATGGACGCCCTCGTGGAGAGTGGAATCAAGCGTTTCCTTCTGCCCGATACATTGGGCATACTCAACCCTATGGAGGTGACGAAGTATTTCGGCCAGATGGTAGAGCGCTATCCCGACACCAACTTCGAATTCCATGCACATAACGACTACGACCTTGCCGTAGCCAATTCGTTGGCTGCTGTGGTGAGTGGCGCAAGCGGTCTGCATGTCACGGTGAACGGACTGGGTGAGCGTTGTGGCAATGCCCCGCTTGCAAGCGTGCAGGCTATACTTAAAGACCAGCTCGATATTGAAACCAGTATCCGTGAAGACCGATTGGGCGAAATAAGCCGACTGGTAGAGGGATATTCGGGTATTGCCATTGCCCCCAACCAGCCTATCGTAGGCGAAAATGTGTTCACGCAAGTGGCTGGCGTTCATGCCGATGGTGACAATAAGGACAACCTTTACTGCAATAATCTTGTGCCTGAGCGTTTCGGACGTAAGCGCGAGTATGCACTTGGTAAGAATAGCGGTAGGGCTAATATCGCCAAGAACCTGGAACTGCTCGGACTGGAACTCACACCAGAACAGACACGACGTGTCACGCAACGCATTACCGAACTGGGCGACCGTAAGGAGATTGTAACTCAGGAAGACCTGCCATTCATCGTGAGCGACGTGCTGAAGCATTCGGCTCCCGAAGACAAGATAAAGCTTGTGAGCTATATGGTGTCGCTTGCCTACGGACTGCGCCCTATGGCAACTGTTAAGGTTGAGATTGACGGCAAGCAGTATGAGGACAACGCTCTTGGCGACGGACAGTATGACGCTTTCGTGAAGGCTATGCGCAAGATATACCGCGAACGCCTTGGACGCACATTCCCCACACTTGAGAATTATGCCGTGTCAATACCGCCTGGCGGACGCACAGACGCACTCGTGCAGACTGTCATAACATGGCGTAGCGGCGAGAAGATACTGCGTACCCGTGGACTCGATGCCGACCAGACCGAAGCTGCAATAAAGGCTACAATCAAGATGCTTAACATCGTGGAGCAGGAACAACTGCAAGACTCAGAATCAAAATAAACAATATAATAAAAAAAACAAAGGATATGAAATTATCAATAGCTGTACTTCCCGGCGACGGTATCGGACCCGAGATTATGACCGAAGGTGTGAAGGTAATGAAGGTTGTGGCTGAAAAGTTCGGCCATGAGTTCAGTTTTAAGGAGGCCATCTGTGGCGCTCATGCCATTGACGAAGTGGGCGACCCCTTCCCTGAGGAAACCTTCCAGACCTGTCTGAATGCCGATGCTGTGCTCTTTGCAGCTGTAGGCGACCCACGTTTCGATAACGATCCTACTGCCAAGGTACGCCCCGAGCAGGGACTTCTGGCTATGCGCAAGAAGCTCGGATTGTTTGCCAATGTGCGTCCAGTTGCCACTTTCGACTGCCTTCTGCACAAGTCGCCCCTT
>OQVZ01000466.1_pt1 | contig 15505 bp, 8 predicted proteins | sample 1691571 | NCBI WGS metagenome assembly OQVZ01 (sample SAMN03418261, study PRJEB22391) | human gut metagenome | biome: human-gut; feature: organic feature; material: feces | host: Homo sapiens | place: Tanzania | collected 2013-01
CCACGGCAGGAGATACGCCTACTGCAACAGCTTGGGTGCGCAGCAGTCGCCAGCCCCAGCAGGCGGAATGCCGTGTGTGGTGGTGCTGAATATGTCGATAAGGTCTCGCTCTTCGCCACGTGCGTTGAGCATGCGGTATTGCATGAAGAGCCAGCGTTGCAGTTTGTCGCTCATGCTTCGGCGACGCTGTCGCAATGCAGCCATGCGCTCGTCGTACTGCTGTGTAAGGGCATGAGCAGCCGAAAGCTCTGCATCGAGACGCTGCTTTAGTCGTCGAAGGTCGGCCTTCAGCGTCTGACTCTCGCGTGTCATGGCAGCAGCCTCAGCCTCGCTTATCTGCAGGAGTCCTGCCTGGGCATCGCTGCGACGGCGGTCGCGCTCAGCCTTTGCGCTTGCTATGCGCTGCTTCATGGTAGCAATACGGTCGGCAGCCTTCTGTCGCAGCGCCGCTTCTTCGGCTTTGACACGCTTGTATTCATCAGAATGGCGTATGCAGTCTATCTCTCTGTTGATGTCGGATATGCTGCGTTCGGTCACCTTAAAGTGTCCATCGAGTTGCTGTGCATCGAATACGGGAGGCACAAAATAAGCCCAGTCGTTGCGACCGGCAAGCAATCCGGAGTAAGCAGCAATAAATCCTAACTCGTAATTCCTAACTCCTAACTCGCAACTCCTAACTCCTAATTCGTAATTCCTAACTCCTAATTCGTATCTTACTACGAGTACTCCGAACATTTTGCCACACCCCGTCTCACCCTGCCAAACGCCCGACTCGACGATGTGGCGTTGCACTTCGGCGGCGGCAAGGCGGCAGAGCGGATGCGGTTCGTAGCAAAACGGGAAAGTGAACTGGCGGGGTGGCAGTATGTCGGTATTTAATATATGTACAAGTCGATCCATTGTTTATCCTCTTGAATACTCCGCAGGCGTGATGCCATAGGTCTTCTGAAACACCTTTGAGAAATAGCTTGAGTTGGAGAAACCCACCATATACATCACCTCCGACACCGAGAACCGTCCTTCGCGCAGCATGATGGCAGCGCGCTGCATGCGTATGTGGCGTATAAACTCAATCGGAGTCTTGCCCGTCATCTGCTTAACCTTGCGATAGAGCAGTTTCGAGCCGAGTCCGAGCGACTCCTGCAAGCGCGTCACATTGAAGTCGGAGTCGGCTATGTGAGCCTCCACAGTGTCCGTAATCTTAGCCAACAGGCGGGCATCGGCGCTGTCGGCATCAGGCTCCTTGAGCGCAGCCTTAGCGCTGTCAGCGTGTTGTGACGCAGCCGAAGCGGCATGAGCCGGGTCGAAAGCCATAGTCACTACAATCTGGTTGTCATCGCTATGCACAACACTTGCGCCACCCTGCTGCTCGGCAAACTCATGAACGAGGGCGAAGGTGTTAGTGTCGGCAGGCATGATGTTGTCGGGCATGCGATAGTAACGGTTGAAAACGAAGGGTATATCGTTCTGTGCTATCGTCTTGCCGGGTATGGTTACGTTGATACGCACCCTATCGTCGCAGGTCGTTATGGCAATGCGCACGGGGTCGTCGGCGTTGCGGTTGCTCACAGCGAAGTCGATAAGTTCAGCCAATACGGGTTGCAGGCGCACCACGTCGACGCACACGTATGCCGTAGGCGCATCCGTACGATAGTCTATGTCCACCGCCTTGCCGTAGCGCGAGCGTGCATCGTCGGCAGCACGTCGGCAGAAGTCCACTATCTCAAGCGTAGTCTTAGGCGTATGGTCGTTGTCGGGTCGGGTCTGCATCACGTCGAGAGCCTTATGCACAAGCATGTTCATGTCGACCACGTCGTGGCGCATCTGCTCCAGACGGCGCACACCGGCGGTGTCGGGTTCGGCATGAAAGATTGTTTATCTGCTTGTGATTGCTTGAGCTGTCGCGACAGATTGTCGAAGAACTGCGAGCGGGCTGCCGACTCCTGCATGATGCGCTTCTTGGCAAGGCGCTCCTGATGCAGACGGCGGCGCATAATGTAGAAGTTCATTATCCACACGAGCAACGCTGCAATCACAAGCAGATAAACAATCTTAGCCCACAGCGACCAGTACCAGGGCGGAAGGATGGTAACACCGTAGCTAAGCACCTCGTTTTTGGCGTCGCCAAGGGCGTCAATCTGGCGCACCTCGAGCGTATATCTGCCCGGAGGCAGGGCGTTGTAGCTTATCTCATGGCGCTCGCCGTGCATGTATTGCCACGTGCGGTCGATGCCTTTAAGGCGATAGGCGTACACGCAGGGTTGCTGTCCGGAGAAGGGAAGGTCGGACAGTTGGAACGTGACATTGTTCTGTGTGGAGGCGAGCGTCACTTCCGACAGATAAGCCGTGCTGCCCGCTTCGGGCACGAACGGTTTGCCGTCGACCATCAAGCCCGACATGAACATGTGACTGCGCTGCCGCTTCTCGTTCATACGGGCAATGGGAATGCTCACCACAGCGTCGTTGCCACCAAGCAGAACGCTGCCTGACACGCGGTCGTAACAGATGGCAAGCGGACGGAATCCGGGCACGCCGAAGCGTAGTGATGTTCCGTCGGCACGCAATATGCAGCAGTCGTTGCCCATGACAGCCCACATGTCGCCCTCCACCTGACACAGCATTGCAGAGGCATTGCCTCCATATCCGGCTATGCTGAAGCTGCGGTCGGCACCGGCAGAGGTTCCGAAGCGGCGTATCTCGCCGTCCATTGCCGCCCAGACGTTGCCCTCACGGTCGGCAGCAAGGTCGTTGATGATGCGGTCTTTGCCTACGACGTGCTCCACACGCATCGTCTTGGGGTCGATACGGTCGAGTCCGCGGTCGTACATTCGCGCCCAGATGCGTCCGCGTCCATCCTTGACGAGCTGCCACACGTGCATGCCCTGCAACTGCGAGAGCAGATGGCGGTCGGCTACTATCACGCCATCGGTGGCGTTGAGCAGCTTCTCCTTAGCCACCACGAAAACGCCTCCCATATACGAGCAGATCCAGTAGCGTCCCATTCCGTCGTCCACCACGTCGTAAGCCCACGCCGTGCTGTAGCGTCGCGAGGGGTCGGTGACGATGACGTTGCGCATCTGTCGTGTCAGAGGATTGTATATGTTGAGTCCGTGGTCGGTGCATACGAGCACCCTACCCTCGCCGTCGGAGTACACACGACGCACACGGTTGTGCGACATATAGTGTGCTGTTGAGGTCTGACGATACCACGCTATGCCGGCATCCTTGTCGGGCAGAAATCCGTGAGTGGCACTGTAGCCGATGAGTCCGTTGGTTCCGCCGAGCCACAGCATGTTGTCGGCGCTGCGGAATATGAGGTGCAGGCAGTTGCCGTCGCCCGTATGGGTGATGTCGCTGAGCGGAGTGTAGGTATAGAATGGGCGACGCTGTATCTCGGACACGCCCTGGTCGGTGCCTGCCCAGAGGTTGCCCCAACGGTCGTTGAACACCGCCCACACGATATTGTTGGCTATAGAGCGTGCCGAGCGTGAGTCGTGCAGGGCGTGGCTAACAAGGTTTGACACCTTATTATATATGAACATTCCGTTGTCGGTGCCTGCATATATGTTGTCACCGTGCAATGCGAGCGACTTGATGGAGTTGCCCATGAGTGGCGCTACGGGTTGCAATGTGCGCCAGTCGTAGCGGTAGAGCGCGCCCTCAGTGCCTATCCACACGTCGTTGGTGCCACGGTCGGGGGCGAGAGCGTTGACGAGCGGCTGATGTCCGTTGCCTATCGGTATGCGGCGTATGCTGCCGCCAGGCGAGCGCAGAGCCAGTCCGTCGATTGTTCCGACAAGCAGTCCGCGAGGGGTGGAGAGCAATGAGTAGACGTTATGCAGTTGTCGGTTCTCCGGTAGGATATTGTTAGTCTTGAGGTCGCAGCTGTACAGTCCCGTTGCGCTGCCCATCCAGAGCCGTCCCTGATGCAAAGTCACGGCACGTATATCCTTCGGCGACTGCCCCTGGGGCTGCTCGTAGCGTCCGCTTCGTATGTCGTAGACGAGCAGTCCGCGCTCCGTGCCCATATATATAATATTGTGGCAGACGAGCATTGAGTGTATGCGCGTGGCAACAACGGTGCCGTCGGCAGCTGTGTTGTGTGGTATGGTGCGGTAGCCGTCGTACGAGTAGAGTCCACCCTCGGTGCCCAGCCACACCATTCCCTGCTCGTCCTGCGCTATGGAGCACACGGTCGATGCCTCAGCAATGGCTATATTGCTGAAGGTCTGGGCTGATGTGAGCGCTGAGAGCAGCGCAAGTATAAAGGTAAAAAGTAAAGTTCTCATTGCGATATGGTGAGGGGTTAAGGCTCTGCCAGCTCCCAATCGATCAGTCCTTTGCCCATATCGTCGAGTTCGACGGCAAGGGCAACGACCTTTCTATGGTCAGCTTTGAAAGGTTCAGCATATTTATTGTCGATGATTTGCTTCTTGGCAGACCTCAGTCCGCCTGCCTTGTGCAGTTTCAATTCAAATATGTAGATGTATTCTCTCGCAAATGCAACGATGTCAATTCTTCCGGTTGAGAGCATACGCTCCACCTCAACGCGCATGCCAATGGCATTAAGCAGCGTGCTGATTATCAACCGATAGCGTTCTTCCATGTCCATACTCTCCATCTTCTTGTTGCTATACGGTACGTCAGAGATGAGGGCTTTCATGTATTTTTTTGCATCGTCAAGCAGTCCGTTGTTCAGACAGCGCATGAGTTGGCTTTGTGCTGTAGTGACATTAGCCTGCGATTTCATCGTCAGAGTAGGAATAACAATCTTGCTTAAAGCCCGTTTCACTTCCTCATTGGGGAATCCGAGATAGTAGCCTTCCTCGTCTGCTTGTTTAATCGTCAGATAACCCGACTGGAACAAGAACAGTTCGTCGACTCCCGACGATACGTCCGACGACTCAAGGGTGTCGCTGTCGATGTAGCAGTTGTCAAATTCCTCAAGCCGAACTTCGATGTTCTGCACGAACTTGTTCAACAATGTGGTTGCACCCGACGACACCCAATAGTTGCTAATGTAAGAATCGTAGAGTGCCCTGACCAGACTGAAAGGATTGTAGATGTCGGTCATGTTGCGTCGGCAGAAATGATAGCCGTCATAATATTCCTTCAGTCGCTGGTGAGCCTCGTCAAACGACCATCCGTTTCTTTGTGCCAAGGCATTTATCTCGGGTGTGAAATTGTCGATTATTTCATCTTCTGTGATTCCACAGACAGTGGCGTATTCGGGCAAAAAGCTAAGATTGCTCAGATTGTTAAGGGCCGAAAAGAGCGACACCTGCGTAAACTTTGTTATGCCGGTGATAAAAACGAACTTCTCATACTGGTCGGCATTCTTCAGTACGGCAAACACATTGCGGTACATTTCTGTGCAATCCTCGTGCTCGGGAGTGTGCCACGAATGCTGAAGCGGAGAATCGTATTCGTCAATAAGTACTGCCACCTGCCGGCCGGTGACGTTGTATGCAGCAACAATAATATCTTTGAAGCGCACGGCAAACGATACTTCGGGCACGGGCTGTACGCCATACAACTGCTCATACTTGCCGAATGCCGAGTCAAGATAATCGGCTATGCCCTTTGGCGTGGCTCCTGCCATACTCATATCAAGACGTATGACGGGATATTTTATCCAGTCTGTCTCCATGTCTGCCAACCGCAATCCCTCAAACAGGTCGCGACGGGCATCGAAATAGGCATTGAACGTGTCAACAAGCAGCGACTTGCCAAACCTGCGAGGCCGGCTCAGATAGTTGAACTTAACGCCGTAGTTCACCATCCGCCACACTATGTCGGTCTTGTCGACATAGACGTAGTTCTTGGTCCTTATCTCCACAAACGACTGTATGCCTACCGGGAGTCTTCTTATTGGTTCGCTCATAATTTAATAATGGTTTCAATTTCACGGCGTTAAATTACAAAAAAAATGTCATACTCGGAAGAACAATGCCAACATTCTGCTGCTTACGCCATAAAATCGACTGTCAACCGCACTCCTGACTAAGACAATGGTCGAGCAGCATCCGCACCGCTAACTCGCTGAATATAAAGGCATAAAGCTCGTTTGTTGTGCATCCGACGACGTGGCGTAAAAGGACGGGAAAACAAAAGGACTCCTTTTGGAGTACAAAAGGACTCGTTTTGACATGCAAAAGGACTCCTTTTAGAGAGCAAAAGGACTCGTTTTGGAGTGCAAAAGGAGTCCTTTTTTAAAGCGTTGAATTGTTAGTGTAAAATGAACGATTGTTAGTGGGTCTGTGAATAGTTTTATAAAATACATTGTCAAAGGATTTTGAGGCAAAAATTATTGTGCTAAATAATAATAAAAAGGCGATACAAAAGGAGTAACAGTATGATTTATTCTATATATTTGCAATATAATTACAAATATTGAGTTTAAAATGGTTTTAGAGATACGTTTAAGCAATATGCTGTAATAAGCGGACTGAATGAGGGAGTGTCAAAAGCCATATGCTTTGGCTTTCGGCACTCCCTCTCCTCTCATTACATTTCTCCCTTCTGTTCTTTACATTTCGGTCAAACCCTTTGTTTATGGGCGTTTGCGCGCGTTTTTGTCTGTTTTGTTTTGCCATTTGTCCAATTTGTGATGCGGTTTTCTTATTATCCGTCGTAATTTTGCAACCGAACCGAAAACCTATCCGTTTCAAATCTTCAAGAGAATAAGTGAAAAGGAAAAAGTGAAAAGTGAAAAATCCTCTACCGTAAGGAATTAAGATTAAAAACCATAATTTACCTAAACGTTTTCAACATGAACCAAACAAAAGGAAACAAACGTAGCCGTTTCTTTGCGTTGCTTATCGCCGGTGTACTCTCGGCAGCTTCGCTTTCGGCGCAGGCGCAGAACCGCACCATCAAAGGATGTATCACTGACGCCAACAACAAAGAACCGCTTATGGGCGCCACTATCACACTCGACGGTGGCAAGACGGGTGCCGTGACCGACCTCGACGGCAACTACACTCTCATCGTTCCGGCAGGAACAAAGCAAATAACTGTATCTTATATTGGTTATATAGCCAAAACCGTGCAACTCAACGGCGACGTAATCAACATCACACTCGACTCCAACGACAAGCAGCTGGGAGAAGTTGTGGTGGTGGGTTATGGTACCGCACGCAAGAGCGACTTGACCGGTTCGGTGGCAACTGTCAGTGCCAAGGACTTCAACAAGGGTTCTATTTCTTCACCCGAGCAGCTTATCAACGGTAAGGTTTCGGGTGTTCAGATTATGTCGAATTCAGGTTCTGCCACATCAGGCAGCACTATTCGCGTACGTGGCGGTGCTTCACTCAACGCCTCTAACGACCCGTTGATTGTTGTAGACGGCGTGCCCTTGGAACTTGGCGGTATCTCCGGAGCCGACAACTTCCTCAGTATGATCAATCCGCAGGATATCGAGTCGATGACCGTATTGAAGGATGCAGCCTCAACAGCTATCTACGGATCGCGCGCTTCTAACGGTGTCATACTCATAACTACCAAAAAAGGCAGCGACTCGAAGCTCAACGTGCAGTTCTCTTCTACCAATACCATGCAGACACGCGCCCAGATGGTGGACATATTGAGTGCCGAAGAGTTCCGCTCGGTTGTCAACGCACATGGCACCGATGCCCAAAAGGCTCTGCTGGGCAGCGCCAATACCGACTGGCTTGACGAAGTATACCGCACCACACTCTCTACCGACAACAACCTTTCTCTGTCGGGCAACATCGTAAAGGGTCTGCCCTTCCGCGCCTCGGTAGGCTATGCCAACCAGAACGGTATAATCCGTGGCGACAAGTCGGAGCGATTCACCGGCAGCATCGTGCTCAACCCGAGCCTCTTCAACGACCATCTGAAGCTCAGACTCAACGCCAAAGGCTCGCTCACTAAGAACACATTCTACAACAGCAGCGCCATCTGGGCTGCCGCTACGTTCAACCCCACATTGCCCGTATATTCAGGTTCGGACAAGCTGGGAGGCTATACCGAGTCGCTCGATGCCAGCGGCAATCCTATCAACACAAAAGCCGGACAGCGCAATCCGCGCGGACTCGTTGACATGTACGACGCAGGCAGCGACGTGAAGCGTTTCATCGGCAACTTCGACGTTGACTATAAGCTCCACTTTTTCCCCGATATCAAGCTGCACGCAACGGTCGGCACCGACGTGGCTGAGGGCAAAGGACACACCCGTGTACCCGAATATGCAGCGTCAAACTTCTTTGACGGCGGCTACAACTACAACTATGGTCCGCAGAAGAAGATGAACAATCTGCTCACAGTTTACGCCAATTACGGCCACTACTTTGAAGAGGCAAAGAGCAATGTTGACGCTACCATAGGTTACGACTACCAGTACTGGAAGTCGACACAGCCCGAAACTGTGGAGTATAACATGGCTGGCTCGCAGCTCAAGACCCACAAGGCTGAGGACTATCGCCATACTTTGCTCTCTTACTACGGTCGTGTCAACTACTCGTACGACGGACGCTACCTGCTCACCGCTACCATGCGTCGTGACGGCAGCTCTCGTTTCGGCAGCGACTACCGTTGGGGTACTTTCCCGTCAGTAGGCTTGGGATGGACCGTAAGCAACGAGAAGTTCCTCAAGGACAACAAGGTGCTCAGCAATCTTAAGCTCCGTGCATCGTACGGTGTGACCGGTCAGCAGGAGGTAGGCGGCAACTACAACTATCTGCCCGTTTACACTTACAGCGCTGCAGGTGCCGAAGCCTACATCAACGGCAGTTGGATCAACACCTACAGACCCGAAGCTTACGTATCTAACCTTAAATGGGAGACTACCGATTCTTGGAACGCAGGTTTCGACTTCGGATTCCTCAACAACCGCATCTCTGGTTCGTTCGACTTCTATACTCGCAAGACCAAAGATCTCATCGCCACCGTTCCGGCAGCAGCCGGCACACAGTTCGGCAAGACCATTACCACCAACGTGGGCAATGTGGACAGCCACGGTATTGAGGTTACGCTCAATGCAACTCCAATACAGACCAAGGATTGGGAGTGGAACCTTTCATACAACTTCACATGGCAGAAGATGAAGGTGAAGAATCTGTCACTGGTGAAGAGCGACAGCGAGACAAACATGATTGTAGGTCCTACGGTTAAGGACGAGAACCAGATTCAGGTGCTCACCGAGGGCTATGCTCCTAACATGTTCTACGTGTACAAGCAGCTGTACGACCGTAGCGGAAAGCCTATCGAAGGTGCCTATGCCGACCTCAACAAGGATGGCGCGATAAACGAATCTGACCGCTACCGCTACCATTCGCCAATGTCCGACTACATCATGGGACTCTCTACATCGCTCCGCTACAAGCAGCTTACACTCGGCATGAGCTTCCGCGCCAACATCGGCAACTATGTCTACAACGCTACAGCGATGAACACCGGTGCATGGGAAGTAGAGACTTGGGCTGACGGACTGCAACTCAACAACCTCAACCGCAGCTATATGAAGACCGGATTCCAGACACGCCAGTATCTGTCGGACTACTATGTGGAGAACGCTTCGTTCCTTAAGCTCGACAACATCAACCTGAGCTACAACTTCGGAAAGATAACCAAGTGGTGCTCGTTGTCGCTCTCGGCTATGGTTCAGAACGTATTCTGCATCACCAACTATTCGGGTGCCGACCCAGAAGTGCCCAATGGCGTAGACAGCAGCTTCTATCCGCGTCCAAGAACTTACACTCTGAGCCTCGGACTGACGTTTTAAGTGAAGAACGAAGAGTGAAGAGTGAAGAATGAAAAGTGAAAAGAGAAAAGTGAAAAGTGAAAAGTGGAAAGTAAAAATCCGTTTGCTTTAAACAAATACTAAAAAGAAAACTATAATGAAACTAAAGAATATATTATATGGTGTGATGATGGGAACAGCGGCGCTGACACTTAACACCGCCTGCACCGACGACCTAAACCAGTTTCCACACAACGAAACCACCTCTGAGCAGGTGTACACCAACATACAGAACTATGAGTCTGTGCTTGGCAAGATATATGCTTCGATGACGGCAACTGGTCAGGAAAGCTCCGGCACCGACTTCTCTTCAAGCCATGGCGAGAACTACATGCGTATGTTCATCAACCTCCAGGAGGGTCCGACAGACGAAATGGCGTACACGTGGCTTACCGGTGATGACATGACCAACATATCCTTTATGAAGTGGGATGCCAACGATACTTGGGTGAGCGATATGTACTATCGCATCTACTACAACATAACGCTGTGCAACGAGTTCCTTCGCAACTGCTCCGACTCTAAGCTTTCGTCGTTCTCTGAGACCGACCAGACCAAGCTGCGCCGTTATAAGGCTGAGGCAAGATTCATGCGTGCTCTGTTCTACTATCACGCTATGGACCTCTACCGCAACATCCCGTTTGTCACCGAAAACGACCCTATCGGCACTTATGTTCCGCCTTGTTACACTCCTCAACAGACGTTCGAGTATATCGAGTCTGAACTGAAAGGATGTGTTGCAGATATGGCTTCGAAGAACGATTGTCCTTATGGTGAAGCCTCAAAGGGTGCTGCCTACACTTTGCTTGCAAAGCTTTACCTGAATGCCGAAATCTATACCGGCACTGCCAAGTACTCTGAATGCATCGATGCTTGCAAACAGGCGATTGCCCAGGGCTACTCGCTCAACGGCGATTATGCACAGCTCTTCAATGCCGACAACGACAAACGCACCAACGAGATAATCTTCGCTCTGCCGCAAGACCCCGACCATTTGATGACTTACGGATCGACAACGTATCTCATCTGCGGCTCGGCAAGCAGCACATCCAACTCGCAGAACGCTGCCGATCTGGGCGTTGCTTCGCCTTGGGGCAACTTCCGTTCACGCGGAAACCTTACTGCCAAGTTTGCCGATGGCGCCAAAGACCATCGCTATATGTTCTTCACCGACAAGCAGAATCAGTACATCTCTGACTTCACCAACCAACAGGACGGCTATCTTTTCACAAAGTGGACCAACCTGAAGGACAACGGCGAGACTGCATCCAACACCGCTTCGTATGGTGCAGCTACCGATTTCCCGCTCTTCCGATTGGCTGATGTGTACCTCATGTATGCCGAGGCTGTAGTGCGTGGTGGCAACGGTGGCAGCCGTGAACAAGCCGTTCAGTACATCAACGATCTTCGTAAACGTGCCTATGGCGACGAAAGTGGCAACATCAAGGAGAGCCAGCTCACCAAGGAGTTCATCATCGACGAGCGTGCACGCGAACTTTACATGGAAGGCTATCGTCGCACTGACCTCATCCGTTTCGGCGAGTTCACCACATCTTCTTATATATGGGAGTGGAAAGGCGGTACAAAAGACGGCATGGCTGTAGACAACAAGTACAACCATTATCCTATCCCGTCGACCGACCTTACGGCAAATCCAAATTTGAAGAACGAAGGATATTAATTAAAAAGGAGCCCTACCCCCTGCCCCTCCCCAGTAGGGAGGGGAGTGAAATGTACTGCAAACATATTATATTGATAATGTTTAGTGGTAAAAACAGATAGAAAACTGAGTAGCAACAGCATTCTACTCCCCTCCCTGCGGGGGAGGGGCAAGGGGGTGGGGCTTTCATTAAATAAAATCATTATGAACAAGATATTCAATCAATTATTTCTGTATCTTTGTATAGCATTGTTCTGCGCAAGCTGCAACAACGACGGAGATACAATATATGTTGACGGCATGGCACCTTCAGAACTTATCGCCACATCGTCAGACGTAAAACTCGACATAAGCCAGCGTGCCAAGGTAGTGCTGCAACTTGCATGGAAAAACCCGACATTGCTGTCAAGCGACGCCAACAATCCGGTCACCGGCGACCTGCTGAAGACATACATTGAAGCTTCAACTTCTGAAAACTTCGCTAACGCAACGTCTACTGCTGTCACCTCACTTACAAAAGCTTACACCGGAACCGAACTCAACACACTCGCCAAGAACCTTGGCATCAACGTCAACACAGCCGGTCAGCTCTACTTCCGCATAAAGTCGATGCAGGGAGAGAATATGGAGCCGCAATATAGTAATGTGTGTTCAGTTACCGTTACACCTTATTATGTTGACATGACCAAGCTCGCAGTGCTCGCAACCAACAAGGTTGACACCATAGCTTATCTGCATTCGCCTGAAGCAGACGGCGTGTACACCGGCTACATGAACGCTACTCCGTGGCTCAACTGCTGGTTCTACGAATACTCTGGCGACACTTGGGGCAACTATGCTGTCAATGATCATGAGTTCGAATTATCTAATGCAAGCGATGCATGGAACTGTTGGTTTGCTGACGGAACCGGAGCCTGGTTTGTAAAGGTTGACACCAAGCAAATGGAATGGACCGCTACCCTACTCTCACAGATTCGTGCCAACGGCAACGACATGACCTATTACAGCAAACGTCAGCAATGGGGATATTACATAACGACTACCGCCGACAACGAGAAGGTTACGATTGATGCCGATGCAAAGGAATACAACAAGACAACACGAACCGACTATGCCGACGAAAAGACTCTTCACTTCGATGCAAACGACGGAAAGCTCTCGCAGGCTTCGGCTTCTACTGGCATCAACATAGCCAAGGCGGGCACCTATACGATAATCGTTGCTGCCGACGGTAAGGGTTATCTAACCTATTCGGTGGTTGAAGGCAAGGTTGACTTTACCACAACGGACGAGCCGCAGGTTAAATATCCTGCCGAACTCTACATGGTTAAAAAGGATGACGTATCCGTTGAGCTTGCCCGACTCGCCAAGACTGGCGAGACGACATATAGCGGTACATACACACTTACAGCCAAGTGGGAGGAATTCAAGATTGTCGACCGCGAGAATTCTGTAGTATATGGCTCTGATCCGAGCGACCAATTCACACTCTCTTCGGATGCCGGAGCATGGAACATATGGTTTGACAATGATGTCGAAGCAGGCAAGACAGTGACCGTAACGGTCGACCTGAAGACCATGAAATGGAGCCGCACCATAATGGAATAGACGCTTCTACAAACCGATAGTTCCGACCATAAAACCTCCTTGATTTATGAATACGTTATCATCTGCCAATGAATACGTTATCGTTGACCAATGAATACGTTATCGTAGGCTTATGAATACGTTATCGTTTTTCATCAATCAAAGGACAAAACAAAAAGAAACAAAACGACAAACAAACAAAACGCTCTACCCTTCACTCCCTCCCTACTGGGGAGGAGTGGAACGGAGCCTTTACATTATATTATATACAATGAAAAAATCATTCCTTAAACCGCTTCTACTCGCTGCCTTGGCGTTCGTCACGTTATCTTCGTGCAGCGACGACAACGATACGATTCCGCAGAAAGAACCGACCTACGACATGACCGGTTTTGCAAAGGGTGCCGACGTGAGCTGGCTCACACAGATGCAGGCTTCAGGCAAAAAGTTCTACAACAGCAACGGTACTGAGCAGGACTGCATGTCGCTCTTGCGCGACCTTGGTGTCAATTCCATACGTCTTCGTGTATGGGTTGATCCCGCAGACGGATGGTGCAACAAGAAGGATCTGCTCACTAAGGCATGGCAAGCGAAGAATCTTGGCGAGCGAATAATGGTAGATTTCCACTATTCTGACTCATGGGCAGACCCAGGTCAGCAAACCATTCCGGCTGCATGGAACGACTTCAAGGACGACCTCGACAAGATGAAGGCTGCCGTAGCAGAACATACAACCGACGTTCTGAAGTATCTTAAGGACAACGGCATTGATGTCGAGTGGATACAGATAGGCAACGAGACTCGTACGGGAATGCTCTGGCCGCTCGGTCTTGCAAGCGACGACAAATTTAGCAATTATGCTGCGCTCAACAATGCGGGCTACGATGCTGCAAAGGCGGTTTATCCCAATGCCCAATGCATCATACACATTGACAAGGGCAACGACCTTGGCGGATTCACATGGATGTTTGACGGACTGAAGGCAGCCGGTGCAAAGTGGGACGTTATCGGAATGTCGATCTATCCCGAAGACAACAACTGGCAGACGGTGACCGACGACTGCCTCAACAACATCTCTACTCTCGCCACACTTTATAACAAGAAGGTGATGATATGCGAGATCGGCATGCCATGGGACTCGGAAAATGCAGCTGCAATGATGCAGAAGATGGTGGACGGATGCAAGGCTAAGGCTGAATGTCTGGGCATTTTCTACTGGGAACCGGAATGTTACGGCGGATGGAACGGCTACAACAAGGGAGCGTTCGACTCTAACGGCAAACCTACTTCAGTATTGAACGCGTTCGGCAGCAATGAAAAGAAATAGAAGGAAATATTAGTTGATTCTGGTGGCTGCGACAGTGATGCCGTGGCCGCCTACACATTATTTAAATTAGTAAAGCAATGAAGTTCATTTTATCATTTTTACTCCTATTGTCATTCTCGACAACCAAAGCCCAGACACGTATGCTTGGCGGCGACATCTCCCTTCTTCCAACTTATGAAAAGGCAGGGACAAAATTCATTGACGCTAACGGCAAAGCACGTCCGTTGCTTAAGATAGCAAAAGACAATAAATGGAACGCGGCTCGTGTGCGCCTCTCCTTTTTTGCCTTTTTGTCTTTTTTTTCAGCCTCAACTGCCGACTGTTGTGTGGCAGTTTCTTCAGGATTACGTGTATCGACGTCGCGCTCTACGTCTTTTTTATCTCCGTTCTTACGCATTGTTATATATAATATAGGTATGGGGAATGAGGATTAAAGTTTTTCGGCAATACGGAGCTTGGCTGAACGACTGCGCGGATTTTCCTCTTGCTCTTGTGCTGAGGGCACAATCACTTTGTTGTTAATGGCACGCCATGGTGTGAGACGACGTCCGTAAAAGTCTTGCTCCACTTTTCCGTCAATGCGCCCTGAGCGTACAAAGTTCTTTACCATTCTGTCTTCAAGCGAATGATAGGTGAGCACACTCAGTCTGCCACCTGGACGCAACACTTGCAAAGCTGCCTCTAACATCTCTTGCAAGGCATCCATCTCGTGGTTCACCTCAATTCGGAGTGCTTGAAACACGCGGGCAAGGTCTTTTTTCAATACTGTATGCAATGGAAAAAGATTGAATCTCTGGAATACCATTCCAATTTCTTCCCGCATTTTTCGTATATCTGTTTTCTTATCCAGTAAATCCTGGTCTTTATACATAATGGCTCCGCCACTTGGGACCTCTAACTGGTTAATGCAGCGCAGGAGTGTACTTTTGCCGGAGCCGGAGGGGCCAATAATGACCACAACCTCTCCAGCTTCAATATCAAGATTTACATCCTTTAACACTTCCAGGTCCCCAAAGTTTTTTGATAAATTTTTTATACTAAGTAACATATTTTTCTCTCCTGGCATACACTTGCCAATTTGGGTTTTCGTCTATCCTGATTGTTATCTTTCCGGCAATTCAACCTGGCCTTCTTCTACGCCAATCATAGAATCGCCCATTCCATATTT
>OQVZ01000469.1_pt1 | contig 15486 bp, 9 predicted proteins | sample 1691571 | NCBI WGS metagenome assembly OQVZ01 (sample SAMN03418261, study PRJEB22391) | human gut metagenome | biome: human-gut; feature: organic feature; material: feces | host: Homo sapiens | place: Tanzania | collected 2013-01
CTTCCAGCAAAAGGTGCTACAGCAGATGATGCGATTGAATAAGGTAAAATTAACAAACCTGTTAAAAATGCATTGTATTTTACGATTTCTTGCAAAAATAACGGTAATAGAATGCCATTTGTGAACATGCACATGTAAGATGTCATTACTGCAATATTTCCAAATGTAAATGTCTTGATTTTAAACATTTTAAAATTGATTAGCGGATAATTGATTTTGCTGTCTCTAAAGTAGAACAGACCGCCAAATATCAATGTCATGATACCTAGTGTTATTATTTTCAGAGATTTCCAACCCCATGTGTGTCCTTCCGAGATTGCAAGTAGTAGCGCAAATAGTGCGATTGAAAAATATATAAAACCTCTGTAATCAAATTTGAATTGTTTTTTCTTAGTGAATTTTGGGAGTAGTTTATAAGATAAATAAGCTCCTATTAGGGCGATTGGAACTGATGGTAGAAATATCGCATGCCAGTCAAAAGTATTGATTAAAAAACCTCCGACTGCAGGACCGCTCATTCCACCAATAGCAACGATACAGGCATTTATACCAAGTGCTTTTCCTCTGGCTTCTCCATGAAAAAGAGTTGCAATAACGGCAGGTCCATTTGCTATCATAATAGATGCTCCGGATGCCTCAATACATCGGTAAGCTAATAATGTGTAGAAATTATCTGTCGTAGAGTTTAGAATTGCACCGATTGCAAATATTAAAAATCCTGCACTGTAAACTTTGTTTTTAGGAAATATATCACCGAGTTTTCCAAAAAATGGTAAAAATACAGTGAGTACAAGCATATATGCAATTATTACCCATTGAACTTCTGTTAGGTTTACATGTAACCCTTGTGCAATTGGATATAGAGCAAGATTTACCGTACTTGAGTCTAACATCCCAAGGAAATTCCCGATAATAATCAGTATACACATTATCCATTTGATATTTTTTGTACTCATAATAAGATATTAGCATATTAAATTATGAAGGTATGTAAAGTTTTGTAATTCTTGGGAAATTTAACTATTTAAGCTATCGTTAGTTTTTTTACTAAATGTGTGAAGAATATTGAAAAGCTTACTCGTATGTGATATAATTAATACTATAATTGATTATAGTATTTGGAGTTTGATGAGGATGATTTCATTTATAAAAAGGCTAAAGGCTTTCTCGCTGACAGAATTATTGATAGTATTGGTAATTGTAGCGGTTTTATTCGCTGCTTTAGCTCCGATATTTACTAAGCGTAGAGAGGGCGGTTCTACTGCGAATGAACCTGTTTGGATGTACGTAAAGCAAGATGACCAAGAAGATGCTTTTTATGATTCAGGAGTGCCGGCTTATACTTCTGCCGCATTAGTTGGTTTGGAACCAAATGATATTTCAGTGAACATGTCTCCATATTCGAAAGTTTATGTAAAAGCTAAACCATATCAAAATCAAATTCAATTTAGATATGGTGCTGATGCAGGTATTGGAGCTTTGACAGGTGTGTTTACGTTCGACAATAAAGGCAATTTGATGACAGTCGGTAGACTCCAAGGTGATAAAGATAATAATTACAATTTAGTTTTAAAGCAGGATTCAGAAAATAACACTGTTGCAGGTATGGGAGCGTTATCTCAAGTTACTTCAAAACTTTTGAATAATACCGTGATTGGTGCGAATTCATTAACTAAAGGTGCACCACAAAATACTGTATCTGTTGGTAGAAATTCAAATATGTATGGTAAAGCATCTCATTCTGTTTTGTTGGGTGCTAATACTGGTAAATTTGAAAACAGTAGCATTGCTAACACTGTTGCTATTGGTACAAATTCACTTAGTACAGAAATGGGAACAGGTACATCTAAAGATAATGTATTTTTAGGTTCTGGTACTGCAAATGTTGGTTTTGAAAGTTCTTCAAATAACGTAGTTGCTGGTTCTTCATACTATGGACTAGGAGCAAAAAATAACACAATTCTTGGTTATGGGACTTATACTACAGGTGGTAACACAAATGCTCAGAATTTTACAATTGCAGGGTATGGCGCTTGTGATTCGTTTGGTAAAGATGTTGATAATAAAGGCAGAGTCACTTGTTTAGGCTACCGTTCTGCAGCCAACTATGGTGCTGATGGTGGTACCGCAGGTTTGGGTTGGGAAAACGATTCGTATGAACATATTTTTATAGGTGGTAAGCCTTATGGTGGTATGGGCGGACGTGCAGCTTTAGAAGTACATAACATTTCTAATCCTACTGTAGTTTTAAATTCAAACTTAGTAGTCCGTGGAAACTTTTTCTTTAATGATTCAAGGACGAATACCTTGACTACTCATGATCAGACTTGGACTCAAGGTAAGTATTCAGGTACTGAAGCCGGTAAAGACCGTTGTGGTCGTCGTTGTATCGGTGGTCGTAAAAAATGGCGTAACAGCAAGGCTTGTTCTTGGCTATTAAATATTGTAGCTGGTGTTATCGTTGGTGCTATTGTAGGGACGCTTGTTGCCATCTCTGGTGGTTCCCTTGGTGTTATACTTGGTCATTTTGCTGTAGCGGGTGGTGGTGGTCTTTTGGGAGGTGCTGCTATATTTAAGGGTAGTGGTTATAGTCGTTTGAAGGATGGTCCATCTGCGAGTATATTGGTTACGAGTGAATATGAATCCGCGACTCCACATTGTATGAGCTCTCAGTCCATTAATTATCCTACATCAGCTTATTGTCCACAATTGAAATTGTCAGACATAAGAACAAAAGAAAATATTTCTGAAAATAAAGATGCTTTAGATAAAATTATGTATGTTATGCCGTATAACTATACATATAAGGCTGACAAAGATAATACACCTCAAGTTGGTGTAATGGCTCAGGATTTGGAAAAATATTTACCAAATTCTGTATCTAAAGATGATAAAGGATACTTGTCTATCAGATGGGATGAGTTGTTCTATGTAACAATTAATTCTGTCAAGGATTTAGATGCTAAAATAACAGGTTTGAATTCTTCTGTCGACTTGGTTGAAAAAGATTCGGCTATGTTGGCGAAAGAACAAAAATCTACTAAAAACCGTATAAAAGAAATTTCAAAACGTATTGATAAACTTGAAAAATAATGGAGTACAATATGAAATATAATAAACGTAAAGGTTTTACATTGGCAGAGATTATGGTATTGTTAGCAACTCTAACAGTATTGATGGCAGCGTTTGCTCCTGTATTTACAAGGAGATATACGGCAACATCTTTGGATGATGTTTGGACATTTGTTCCAGGAGATGCGCAAAATGATGCTTACTATGATGCGTCAAACAAAAAATATACAGCGCAAGCCTTTATTGGTTTGACTCCAGTATCAAAATCTGACGTTAATACAATGACAAAAGATGATGATAGTAAATCTTCTTATGCTAAGGTTGTTGTTGCTGCATCAAAAAGTGTAAATGCGGGTGGTGGAAGGCATGTTCAAAACCAATTCCAGTTCCGTTATGGAAACTCTGCGGCAGGAACTTTGCTTGGTAATTTGTTTGCCGGTAATAATAACTTATTACTAGGTGGAAAATATGATAAGCTTAGTGTCCTCACTAATCCAAATGGTAATACTGCTTATGGTTATAATACTATGAGTGCTTTAACAAATGGTGATTACAATACGGCTGTAGGTGTAAATGCATTGAGTTCAATTAGTAGTGGAAAAGCCAATGTTGGTGTTGGTAACAATGCCGGAGCTACACTTAATGGTAATAATAACACTATATTAGGTACAAATGCAGGAAGTTCATTAGGTGTTAATAGTGAAGGCAATACTGTTATTGGTTCTAACGCAGGTCAAAAAGTTAATGGTAATCGTAATACCTCAATTGGAGATCTTTCTTTATTTCAAGCTGTTGGTTCTGGTAATACTGCTGTTGGGTCAAATTCTTTAAATAGTTTAACTAGTGGGCATTCCAATGTAGCTGTTGGTAGTCATGCAATGGCTAATTTGACATCAGGTAGCTATAATACAGCAATAGGTTATAATTCTTGTTTGTCACTAACTGAAGGTAGCTATAAAACTTGTATCGGTGTTGATTCAGGTTCTCCTAAATCTGCGAAAAATCCTTATTCAAATCTTTTTAGTGGAGATACCGAAAGAGTTTTCATAGGTACGATTCCAGAGAATAATGTAAAGAATGATGTTCCGGCAGCAGTGTTGGAAGTCCATAATGTAAAGGGTTCAACCAATTCTAATGCCTTACCTATTCAAAATACTGGTAATGAATCTGTAATAGTAAACGGCAATTTGATTGTACGTGGTCAGACATATTTGGAAACTATTATATATAGGTATGGCTATATAAAAAGAAATTTAGGACAAACAATGTATGCCAATAAAGGTTTAGTATGGTATATGTCTGATGTTGCGGGAAAAAATAGTCGTGGTAAGCAAATATATGGTTTTATGGGATATGATGGTATAAGACGTGATGGTCATTCTTATCAAACTTGCCGTAACTGTGGACGTGGACGCCATGACTATAGTGATATAAGAAACAACTGTATTTGTACTGCAGTTGCAGGTCCTGGGACGCTTACTACAACTTTTACTGGAGGTAGTGGAAATGTTGGTGTAAGTAAATCTTATGACTGGACATCTCAAACTAACAATTATAATGGTACCGTTGCTGGTAATTGCGATGCTGATAAGAAAAGTTGTGGATGGAACTGTCAATCCTCATACACGGATAGGTCATTTGGTACTACAGTAAATCTAGAGCGTTGTCCTGAATGTGGTGTTGAATGGAACGGTACTGATAGGCCGTTAGCGCACATGAAAGGCGTTGAATCATGTTGTCCTGATTTGGTTTCTGATATTAGATTAAAAAATGTTGGTGATAACTTTACCGGAGGTTTAACTGAGATTAAAAAGTTAAATGTATATAATTATACGTTTAAAAACGACCCTAACAAACTTCCTCAAGTCGGTGTTATTGCGCAAGATTTGAAGATGGTATTTCCTAATGCTGTAACTAAGGGGGAAGACGGATATTATAAAATTCGTTGGGATGAAATGCTATATTCAGCAATAAATGCTGTCAAAGAGTTAAATACAAAAGTTATAAATATTGCTAAACGTATAGAATCAGACAGAAGTCGAGTAGCAAATTTGAAAAAAGATAATGCGGAATTAAATGCTCAGTTAGATAAGTTAGCAGATGAAGTTACTGCATTAGAAGCTAAAAAGCATAAATAGTATTTTGTTGGAAGAATGTTAAATCGCCGAACGAATTAATCGAGTTCGGCGATTTGTTTATAAAAAAAGAACTCTTGCAAAGTAGTCAAGAGTTCTTTTAATGGACTTATTTATTAGCTTATACGCATCCGCAACCACAAGAGCAAGCTTGAGATTTTAGAGTTTCAGCTTTATCTACATGTTCCCAAGGAACATCAATATCTGTACGTCCCATGTGTCCATAAGCTGCAAGCAATTGATAGAATTTACCATCGTTTTTAGCTGGTAAGTTTCTCAAATCAAATTTTTTGATAATTGCTGCTGGTCTAAGGTCAAAGTTTTTAGAAACTAGTTCAGAAATTTCATCATCTGAAATTTTACCTGTTCCAAAAGTATCAACCATGATAGAGATAGGTTCAGCAACACCTATAGCATAAGCCAATTCAATTTCGCATTTTTCAGCAAGTCCTGCTGCAACAATGTTTTTAGCAACATATCTTGAAGCGTAAGCTGCTGAGCGGTCAACTTTTGTTGGGTCTTTACCGGAGAAAGCTCCACCACCGTGTCTTGAGTACCCACCATAAGTATCTACGATGATTTTTCTACCGGTCAATCCTGAATCACCTTGAGGACCGCCAATAACAAAACGTCCAGATGGGTTAATTAAGATAATAGTGTTATCATCTAGTTTGATACTTTCGTTTTCAAATACATAATCAATAACAAGTTTTTTCAAATCATTTTTGATAATGTCTTGAACTTTTTGATTATCAGAAATTCCGTTAATAACAGGATTATGTTGAGTTGAAATTAGTACAGTGTGAATTCTTGAAGGTTTTCCATCAACGTATTCAACTGTAACCTGAGATTTTCCATCAGGTCTCAAATAATCAACAAGTCCTTGTTTTCTGATTTGAGATAATCTATAAGATAATTTGTGAGCCAAGCTGATAGGCAAAGGCATAAGTTCAGGTGTTTCGTTACAAGCGTAACCAAACATAATACCTTGGTCTCCTGCGCCTAATTCTTCAGTTTCAACTTTAGAAGTATCTGCATTGTTTTCTCTAGATTCAAGAGCTTTATTTACTCCGTTTCCAATGTCTGTAGATTGTTCATCAATACTTGTTAAAACTGCACAAGTATTTGCATCAAATCCACCTGCATTAGAACCAACGTAACCAATATTTTTAATTGTGTTTCTTACAACTTGTGGAATATCTACATAACAATCTGCTGTAATTTCACCACAAACAAGAGCCATGCCTGTAGTTACTGTAGTTTCTGCTGCAACTCTTGAGTGTCTGTCCTTTGTCAAAAATTCGTCCAAAATTGCATCTGAAATTTGGTCGCAAACTTTGTCAGGGTGTCCTTCTGTAACTGATTCAGAAGTGAACAAAAAATTTTTTGGTGTCATTTCTTTTTCTCCTTAATTTATTTTCACCGCCGGTAAGTTTTTTAATTCCAACCCGGCACTCCATTTTTCTTTTATAGTTTAGTGCAAAATTTACACTAAATCAAATTTTAAAATATTTCTTCATAATAAAAGTTAATAAAAAAGAGGAACACTTTTAAAAATGTTCCTCTTTTTCTTGAAATTCTATAGTATATTATTGAGCTTTTAACTTATTAACTCTTGCTGTTAAACTATCAACTTGAGATTTTAATACGGTATTTTCTCTTTCCAGTTTAGAAATTTGAGTTTCAGCATTTGTTGTACGTTTTACTAAAGCAACTATTTTTCTATCAAGTTCTTTTATCGCATTGATTGTAGCATAGAACATGTCATCCCATTTGATTCTCAAGTATCCGTCTTCCCCTTGAAATACAGAGTTAGGGAATACTTTTTGTAAATCTTGTGCCATAACCCCAACATGCGGAGCTTTTTTAGGGTCATTTTTGAATGTAAAGTTATAAACTGTTAGCTTGTTTAGTTCCTTTAATCCTGCTAAACTGCGTGTTCCAATATTTTTTAATCTTCTGTCAGAGGTTGTAGTGAGGTTAGGACATGGGCTTTTAAAAGCATAGCTTGTAACATCACTTTTAGCCGTACATCCAGATTCTCCATTTACGTAGCCAAATACATAATTTCTCGCAACATTGTTTTCTGTCAGTGCAAAAGCTGTGTCGTATTCAGTTCTGAAATAACGCAATGTATCACCAACAGTAAAGAAAGAAGAACCTCGAACAATTAAGTTTCCATTGACAATGGTTGTAGCCATTGTTCCTGAACCTGCTCCAGTTGTTGTTACGATACCTTCCCCTGATTTACTTGGGTTATGTATTTCTAATACAGCATCACCACCATAATTTTTTGGTTTTGAACCAATATATGTTCTTTCATAGCTATCAGTCAAGCCACCCAAAAATTCTGCAGATGTACCTGCGTGAGGACCTGAGTTTGCGCCAATACAAGTTTTGTATGAACCCTTAACTTCGCTACAAGCATTATAACCAATAGCAACGTTATAAGAGCCATTCTCTAAGTTTTTTAATGCATTTTGACCTATTGCAACATTATACTCCCCACCTCTTAAGTTACCAAGAGCATTATCGCCGATTGCTACGTTTTTATTTCCGCTATTTGAATTGGTCCCTGCTGCATTATATCCGATAAATGTATTATAAGAGCCTGTTGACTTGTTCCCTGCATTATAACCTATAAATGTATTGTTATTGCTAGTGTTGCTGTAACCGGCATTTGTACCTATAAAGGTGTTGTTTTTATTGCTGACAGCTCTTCCAGTATTATAACCTATCGCAACATTGTTTTCTGCACTTGTTCCAATATTTGTCATTGCGGCATAACCAACAGCAGTGTTTCCTTTTGATGTTCTTAGAGTGTTTTGTGCAAGAAAACCAATAGCAACGTTATCTCTTGCTCCAGATGAGGTAAGGTCAATTTGTGTTGTTGGATTTTCAACAGGATAACTACCACCAAGTAGCATGTTATTTTGTGTAACTAACCAGTTTCCTGCAAACTTACCGGAATCTGAAGATGAAGTTCTTCCATATCTAAACTGTAGTTGCTTTTGAACATATTTGTTGGAAGTGATTTCGCCAGAACGGATAACCATTTTAGATAGAGGAAGGAGCATTTGATTAACGGCACTGTCACTGTCTGGTGATACCCCAAAAAATAGTTCTGCTGTGTTTGATGGGTCTCCTGGAGAATAAAACGCATCAAAACTGTTTCTATCTACATAGTCCCAAACATTATACTTACTTGTATAATGAGTTCTCATTCTTTTCGTAAAAAATGGTGCGCAGGCTGCAAAGATTATTGATAACACCAATAATACCAACATGATTTCTGCTAAAGTATATGCATGTTTTTTTGTAAAATTCATACTCAAACTCCATCTAATATAATTATATTTATTCCTTCAGTATAACATATTTACATACTGTTTTCAATATTTTACAACTTTTGTAACATTCTGAATTTCAATGATTATTTTTGTGCTATTCTTTACTTATAGACAGTTTAAATATGAGGAATAATTATTATGTCAGCAACAAAAATCGAAGATTTACCTACGGTTTACAATGCACAAGAAACCGAAGCAAGTATTTATAAGTTTTGGGAAGATAACGGCTTTTTTAAAGCTGATTCTAGTAGTCCAAAGAAGCCTTTCTCTATTGTAATTCCGCCTCCAAATGTAACAGGAGTTTTACACATGGGGCATGCGTTGGATGAAACTTTGCAAGATATTCTTGTTCGTTATCATAGAATGAGCGGTTATGAAACATTATGGGTTCCAGGAACAGACCATGCCGGTTTGGCTACTCAAAATGTTGTAGAAAGACAATTGGCAAAAGAAGGTTTAACTCGTAATGATTTAGGTCGTGAAAAATTTGTAGAGAGAACTTGGGAGTGGACTAACGAGCATAAAGGAAGAATTCTTGATCAAATGAAACGATTGGGTGCTTCTTTTGACCGTACTCGTGAAAGATTTACTTTTGACAAAGGTTGTTCAGATGCGGTGAAAGAGGTATTTGTAAGACTTTATGAAAAAGGATTGATTTATAAAGGTTCTTATATTGTAAACTGGTGTCCGAGATGTCAATCTGCGATTTCTGACGTTGAAACCGAGTACGAAACAGAGCAAGGTCACATGTGGGAAATTTCTTACCCATTAAAAGGCGAATCAGGTGCAATTATTGTAGCAACAACTCGTCCTGAAACAATTTTCGGTGATGTTGCGATAGCGGTTCACCCAGATGACCACAAGTATTCCGAGCTAGTTGGTAAAACTGTTGTAATTCCATTGACTGGTAGAGAAATTCCTATTATTGCCGATGAATATGTAGACAAGTCTTTTGGTACCGGTGCGGTAAAAATTACACCTGCTCATGACCCTAACGATTATGAAGTTGGAAAACGCCATAATTTGAAGCCTATTTGGGTTATTGATGGAGAAGGTAAAATGAAGGCTTGTGGGGAAGTTCCTTCAAATCTTCATGGGCTTGACAGATACGAGGCTCGTAAACAAATTGTTAAAATGTTAGAGGATAATCATTCCCTTCTTAGAGTAAGAGAGCATGAACACAATGTCGGCAAATGTCAACGTTGTGGAACAACAATTGAGCCGTTACTTTCTGAACAATGGTTTGTAAAAATGAAACCTTTGGCAAAGGAGGCTATTGCTGCAGTAAAAGATGGTAGAATCAAATTTATCCCTGAACGTTGGGAGAAGAATTACCTAGGTTGGATGGAAAATATCAGAGATTGGTGTATTTCTCGTCAAATTTGGTGGGGGCATCAGATTCCGGCTTATTATAACAATGAAACCGGTGAGATGGTTGTAGCAAAAGAAAATCCGGACCCATCTAAATATACTCAGGATTCAGATTGTTTAGATACTTGGTTCTCATCAGGCTTGTGGCCATTTTCAACAATGGGTTTTCCAAACAGTGAAACTGATGATTTCAAAAAATTCTATCCAACTTCAGTTCTTGTAACAGGCTTTGATATTATTTTCTTCTGGGTTGCAAGAATGATTACAATGGGTCTTGAATTTACTGGTAAAGCACCTTTTTCAACTGTGTATATTCACGGTTTAGTTCGTGATGAAAAAGGTCAAAAAATGTCTAAAACTAAAGGTAATACAATTGACCCTGTTGTAATTATTGATAAATACGGTTGTGATGCTTTGAGATTCACAATGACTTCATTGTGTACTTATGGAGGTCAAGATATCAAAATTAGTGATGAACGTTTTGAATATGGCAGAAACTTTGCTAATAAAATTTGGAACGCATCGAGATTTGTATTGATGAACCTTGATGGTGTTGATAACAACGATATTGATTATTCAAAATTGACGATTGCTGATAAATGGATTTTGGATAAATTGAATAATACAGCAAAAGAAGTTAATGCAAATATCGAAAATTACAGAATAGGAGAGACTGCTCATACATTGTATGATTTCTTCTGGAATTCATACTGTGATTGGTATGTTGAAATTGCAAAAGTTCAATTACAAGATGAGTCAATTAAATTGAACACTCAAAGAGTATTAAGATATGTCCTTGATATGTCATTGAGATTGTTACATCCTATTATGCCACATATTACAGAACGCGTATGGCAATTGATTCCGAAAGAAACTGATATTAAAGCAATCATGCTTGCACAATATCCTGTTTATGAAGATAAATTGTCTTTCCCTAAAGAGGCACGAGAGATGGAATTAGTATTCGAGACAATCAAATCTTTGAGAAATGTTCGTCAAAGTTTCAATATTGCCATGTCTGTATTGTTTGATATTGAAATTAGGGCAACAGAACTTGAAAAGCCTATTTTTATGGCTATTGAAAGCTATATTAAGCGTATGGCAAAAGTTCAAAATATTACATACGCGGATGATAGTGCTCCAGTCGCTAAGAAATCTGCAACAGCAGTTGTTTCGGCATCTAAAATTATTATACCTTTGGAAAGTTTAATTGATTTCAATGCTGAAATTGCAAGACAGGAAAAGAAACTCGGAAAACTTCAAAATGAACGTAAATCATTGGAAGGTAGAGTTAATAATCCTAAGTTTGTTGCAAATGCTCCTGCTGAGCTAATTAAACAAACAAAGGACAGAATTGATGAAATTCTAGTTCAAGAAAATGCAATTGATGAACTAATTGAAACATTTAAAGCATAATTTTTACAGAAATATCAATGGAGTTTTTAACAAATGTTAAGAACTCCATTTTTTACTGTCAAATTTTGATTTTATTTGATTTATAAAGAATATTACCGTTTCAGATTATACCGTAATAGGTACAAAAATTTTGCAAACCTTTACATATTCTGAAAAATTTGGTAGTATTATACACGTAATATATAATGGTAGTGTCTGTTTGACAATGGAGTTAATTATGGTAACAAAAAAGGAAACATCTGATTTAGATTTTGAAGCATTACTTGACAAATATGATTACAAATTTCAAAAAGGAGATTTGGTAAAAGGTGTTGTTTGTGGCTTTGACGGTCAAGGTGTAATGGTAGACATTGGAGCAAAGACTTTTGCGGTTGTTCCGACTTATGAAGCTGTTGATAAAGGCGAGAATGTCGAAGATAAATTTAAAAAAGGACAAGAAGGCGAATTTTTAATTATTCGAGAAGAAGATGAGGATGGCAAGTTCTTGTTATCTAAAAAGAAAGTTGATTATGCTTATGCTTGGAAAGAACTTGAAAAAGCAAAAGCTGCCGATGAAACTATCTTGGGTACGGTTGTTAATGTCGTTAAAGGTGGTGTGCTTGTTGATGTTTCAGGAGTTAGAGGGTTTATTCCATCATCTCAATTACGAGCAAGAGAATCAGAAATCGAAGTTGGTTCTAAGCTAGAACTTAAAATTTTGACTCTTGATGTACAACAAAATAATTTTATCTTGTCTAATAAAAAAGTTTATGATGATACGGTAGAAGAGGCTAGAAAAAATATCTTTTCTCAAATTGAACCAGGACAAGTTGTTAAAGGTGAAGTTGTAAGAATTACTGATTTTGGTGCTTTTATTGATTTAGGTGGTTTAGATGGACTATTGCCATTGTCACAATTGTCTTGGCGATGGATTGATCACCCTACAGATATTTTGAATGTTGGTGACAAAATTGACGTTGAAGTTATTTCTGTAGATCATGATAAGCAACGAGTTTCTTTGAGTTTGAAAAATCTTGAACCAGACCCATGGATTGAGGCAGCGGACAAAATCAAAGAAGGTGATAAAGTCGAAGGTACGGTTACTCGCTTGAAACACTTTGGAGCATTTATTGAGGTGTTCCCTGGAGTTGAGGCTCTTCTTCCACACAATGAAGTTGTTGATTATCAAAATGAAGGTAATGATATTATCAAAGTTGGAGATAAAATCAGCACTTATATTTTGAAGTTCAATCCGTCAGATAAGAGAATTTCTTTGTCTGTTCATCCTCAAAGTGAAGAATCAAAAGAGGCAACTACAGAAGAATAAGTAAAATAAAAATATAAAATAAAAAATCAGGGATATTGTTATTGATTATCTCTGATTTTTTTATTGACTTTAAATAATTTATCATTAAACCAATATCATACATATAGATGTTTATTACTCAAAAAAAGTAATACATAATATATTGAGAAAGAGTAGTGAACATGCCATTTCGGTACAGATTGCAAAAAGTTTTGGACTTTAGAATAAATCAAAAAGAAGAGCAGAGAATGAAAGTTCAAAAGGCTCAACAAGCAGTCTATCAAGCCGAACAGGATATCAAGAAAAATGAACAAGATATTTTGAACACAAAACAAGGTATGCGAACTGCTGACCCAATGATGTACGAATCGTACGACAATTATCTGAGATTTCTTTGGAAGAAAGCCGAAGAGCTCGAAGCAAAAAGACAAGAATTGCAACAAAAACTGGATATAGAGGTAGCAAAACTTGTTAAGTGTGAACAAGCCGTCAAGGTTCTTGAAAAACACAAAGAAAAAAGTAAAGAAATTTATCTTGCAGAAGAAAAAGCCGCAGAGTTAAAACAGTTTTCAGAACTCGGTGTCACAAGATTCTTCAAGCAGGCACAGGAAAGAGCTATTGAAGATGAAATGCAAGAAAGTTTAGAACATAACACAGAAAGTTAGAAGGTAATAATATGAGTATTAACGCACCCTCATCAGCACAAGTAAGTAGCGCATCCGCTTCATCTCAAATTAATAGCGCATCAAATTCTGATAGTGCAAAGAAAACTTCCTCTGAATCTTCTTTTAAAGATGAGATGGATAAAGTTTCATCTACCGAAAAATCAAAGAAAAATGAAAAAACTTCTGATAAAAAAAATGATAAAGTAGATGAAGTTTCCAAAAAAGATGAGAAAACCACAAATACAGAAAATAAAATTACAGATAACAATGCTAATCAAAATCAAGATAAAAATGATGCGCAATCACAAGCAGAACAATTAAATGGAATGGTTGATTTCAGCAACTTTGGTTCTTTGTCTGTAAGTGATGCAAATTCAATGCTAACAAATGATATTGCTCAAATGCTAAATATAAATAATACTGCTGTTACCGGTTTGGCTGCAGATATGAAAGTTACGGCTTCTGGAATGATGAATTTAGATTATTCATCAATTTCTATGACAGAAAGTGATGCAGATTTCTTTATCAATTTGACTCAGAAAAATGATGTATCTGTTCAAAATATTACAGCTCAAGCTCAAAACATGTTGAATCAAGGTGTTGAAGCTAAAGAAGTTAAACAAAATGTACAAATTTCTGAAACTCTGTTGAATGCAATTAACATTGCTAAAGAAAATAACCAACCTTTAAGAATTGATTTTGACCAAAATATGTCTGTAATTATGCGTTTTGGCAAAGACGGTGCAATAGCTGCAAACTTTATTCCAGGAGATAAAGCTGTAGAACAATATTTAAGAAATAATATTGAATCACTGAAAAACACTTTTAGAGAAAATGATTTGCCTTATTCTGATTTGTCTTATTCAAATAGAGGTGGCAAACAACAAAAAGAAAATAGAAGAAATAGAGAACAATAAGGAGTATCCGTTATGAATGATGCTTTTATAACCGCAATAAACACTCAATATGCAACAGTAAACTGGATGGATGTTATCGCAGATAACATGACAAATGTTTACACTCCGGGGTTTAAAGAGAAACAAGTGAACTTTAAAACCTTCTTGGGAGGTGCAATAAATGATGATTATAGTAAAAAAATGAGTCAAGGTAAATCTACTCCAGGTACTTCAAATGATAACGTATTTTTAGAAGGTAAGGGATTTTTCCTAACAAAAACTCCTGAAGGTAAAAGTGTTTACACTCGTCTAGGTGAATTTACTTTTGATGGAGAAGGTGTTTATAAGGCATCTAACGGCAATACCGTTCAAGGTTATATCCTAAATGACAAAGGTGAAATTATGCAAGGTACAAAGCCTATAAGTGCTGATTTATATCAAGAAACAGCATTAAAAGGAGGAGCTTTGGATATTCCGACAACTAATATTAAAATGTGGATTGATCCAAACAATGGTAAGTATCTTGGTAAATATGATGAATATGAAATTAAGAAAGATGGAACAATTGTAGGTAAAGCTGAAAATGGTAAAAAAGTTGTTCCGTTGTATCGAATCACAACAAGAAATTTCCACAATGCAGCCGGTTTGTACGAGTATAAAGATGGTCAATTCTTAGAAACCGAAGAATCAGGAAAACCTGTTTTAGGTTGTGGTGAAATTCGTTCCGGTTTGTTAGAATTGTCAAATGCAGATTTTAAAGGTAATATTTCATATTATCAAATGGCAAAAGTTCAAATGGAAGTGGTAAATAAATTGATTTCATCAAACAAAGAACTTTTACAACAAGCAATGCAGATGGTAAGCAGTTCATAATAAATTTAAGATTAATGTTAAACTCCATTTATTACAAGGGGCTTTTTTTAAAAGCCTCTTTTTGTTACAACTTTACTTTTTCCCTTATAATTTGTACAATAGAAATGTTTATTACAAGGTAGAAAAGGTTAAAAATGGACAAAATTAAAATAGCAATCGGTTCAGACCATGGAGGTTTTGAATATAAAGCAAGTATTATAAAAGCTTTACAAGTTAAAGGATACGACGTTGTGGATATGGGGACATATTCTCCTGAATCCTGTGATTATCCGATTATAGCTAAAAAAGTTGCTCGCGCAGTAGCAAAAGGTGATTTTGAAAAAGGAATTTTGGTTTGTGGTACAGGTATCGGTATGTCTATGGCAGCAAACAAGGTGAAAGGTATTAGAGCTGCTGTTTGTGGCGACACTTTCTCAGCAAGGG
>OQVZ01000470.1_pt1 | contig 15472 bp, 11 predicted proteins | sample 1691571 | NCBI WGS metagenome assembly OQVZ01 (sample SAMN03418261, study PRJEB22391) | human gut metagenome | biome: human-gut; feature: organic feature; material: feces | host: Homo sapiens | place: Tanzania | collected 2013-01
TTACATGACCGCCAGTCAAGCATATTGCGTGTAACAGTTATTGTTCTTCCGCGAGCTGCTGCGTATACGCCGCACCCTCGGTCTCGGAGACTTCAAGTCCCTCCGCGCCAACGGGGATCACGGTGAGCACGAGGCTGAGCACCATGGTGAGCACCAAAATCAGCGCCAGCACCGATACGAAAAATTTTCTGTTCATTTTTATCACACCTTGAGGTAGTTTCTTATTGCGATAACGCCGCCGACCGCACCGACGAGGATACCGACGGCAAGGAATGCCGCCAGCACGACCGCCCAAACCTGAGTAAAGGGCACGATCTGGATAAACGATATCGCAAGGCTCTGTGCGACCTTCGCCTCGAGAGCCTTATACAGACCCCACTGCGCAAGGAACGCAAGTCCGCCGCCGACAATGCCGAGGATAAGTCCCTCAACGACGAAGGGGCAGCGAATAAAGCTGTTGGACGCGCCGACCATCTTCATGATGGCTATCTCCTCGCGGCGTCCGTAGGTTGCGAGCTTTATGGTGTTGCTCATGATAAACAGCGAAACGAAGCCGAGTATCGCAATGAGCACGAGAGACACTACGCTCACGACATTTCGCACCGAGATAAACTTATTGGCAAACGCAGTCGGCGCATTGACCTTGACTATGCCGCTGACGCCTTCAATGGCTGCCGTCGTTGCATCCATCTGGCTCAAATCAACCAGCTGAATAACAAAGCGGTGGCGGAAGACCTCATCGCTGAGTCCCTCCATATAGCTCTCGTCATACTTTTCGAGGAAGGTCTTTCTTGCCTCGCTGCGGCTGACGAAATTGACGCTTGCGACGTTGTCGATCGCCTCGAGCTTTGTCTGTATCTGAGCCGTTGCCTCCTGAGCGGTCATGTCCTCGTCAACGTAGGCAAGGATCTGATTCTGGTCGCCTATGTCTTCGATTATCTCGTTGATGTTTATATCAAGCAGAGTAAAGCTGCCCATGACGATCAGGCAGGCGATTATTATCGTTACAGAGGCAAAGGACATAAAGCCGTGGGTGAAGATATTGCGGAAGCCCTCGCCTATAAGATATCCGTATCTATTCAACTTCATAACTGTAATACCCGTCCATTCCGTCTCTTGACCAGGCTGGCGCGAGTCGTTGATGTCGTTCACGTTTCCATATACGGTCATACGGAGTTTCTTGTCATCGATCATCGCAAAGACCTTTTCTGAATATCTGTTGTCCGGACCGAGTGCTGCCGAGAATTCTGCCCACCATTTCTTCTTGTATTCCTTCTTCAGTTTGATAGACATACGCTTACCCTGGTCGTAGTCGTAGAACTTGACATATTGGATGGCGTAAGCTGGAATACGGGAAGTGATGCTGGAGATGGCATTTTTAAAGAAAGTTTTGGTTTCTACCGTCATTTCCTTGATGGTGATTCCGTCAAACTCTACTGATCCGCTGCTGTAGTAGGTTACTCCTGGGAGTTTGCGCAAGAGACGGTCGAGGTTGGCGCCTTCGGGAAGAACGAAGTCGTTGGTATAGAATGTCAAGGTGTCGCCCTTGGCATTATTTTTCTTAATCTCGTCCTCGTCCTGTGCGTGGGCTGGGAGAGCAAAGGTCAGTGCTGCGATAGCTGCAAGTCCAATGCCCCCTTGTCTTTTCAATCTTTGATTCATCTGTTTTTTTCGATTAGTCTTATATCGTCGTTATGTTTTACTTTCTTTATACGTCACTTTCTGAATACGTTGCTTTCAGGCTTTCGCCTATTGGGGTACAAAATTACTGATTTTTATTGGATTATCCTATATAATCTATCAATTTTTTGTTGAAAGTTCCTGCTTTTTTTGATATTTTTTAGAGAATACGCCAAATGGAACATCTTATTCCTCAAATAGTATCATTCTGCAATCTGATGAATCACATAGGTAACTACGCCCCAGATCATGAAGCGGTTGGTTTCATCTACCCGGATAGGGGAGAAGTTCTTGTTCCATGGAATGAGCCATCCGAAGGCACCGCTCTCATCTATCTTGAATTGCTTGATGGTGAATTCGCCATCCACGAAGGCGATTACGAAATTGCCGTTCGATGGTTCTCGCTGTCTATCCACGATGGCAAGGTCGCCGTCGAGAATGCCTGCATCCTGCATGCTGTCGCCTGAAACGCGCACATAGAAGGTGGCCTCACGATGGCGAACCAGAATATCGTTGAGGTCTATCTCTCCCTCCATATAGTCTTGTGCCGGCGAAGGGAAGCCGGCTTTTACGCTTTGCTCAGCCAGCGGAATCGGCATCTTGGCTCCGAATTCCGCAGGGTGAAATGTCAGTTTTATCTTGTTATCGTTATTCTTATTCATCTTGTTTTTACTTTCAGAATCTCATGAATATCTGTGGTAAACCGTTTCGACATATACTCCCGTTTTAAGTCGAATCGGCAGCCATTTCCCTGAACGGCTTGGCGGATGGTGCCGTGACCGTTCTTTCGGTTGATGGCGTCAATGGCTTCCATCAGCGCCTTCTGCCTGCTCCGGTCGATAGGGTCGAAGAGGTCTTGCTGGCGGGGATGGTCGGGTGAAATCTGCCACAGGATAACGCCTGCTTTCTTGAAGTGAAACGACATGCCGGGGCGATCGGGCCTGCTATCAGCCATCGGTTTCGGGTATTTAGCCCGGAGAATGCTGAGGGCAGCACCTACTATCTCTTCCTGCGCATTGGTGGCGATGGGTAGGGTAAGAGAATCGTGGATGGTGTATTCCGGCACGTTCTCATTGAATCTGGAAGTCCAGGCAAACACCGTGATTCCCTGGCACATGCTGCCTTGTTTTCGTAATTTCTCGGCGCAGCGTACGGCGAAGTTTGCCACGGCTTCTTCTACCACATCCTTATCGCTGATGCCTTCACCGGCAAAGCTCCGGCTGGTGCAGATACTCTTCTTCTGCGGCAGTTCCTCGATGCTGATGCAGCTTTCGCCATTCAGTTCCTTCCACGTTCTCACCGTGGTGATGTTGAAATGGCTGCGCACCCAACTTTCTTTTTTGTCGGCAAATTGGGCGGCGGTTCGGATGCCCATATAGTCAAGCTTTCTGGCAATCTGTCGTCCGATTCCCCATACATCTTCTATAGGGAACAGCGACAAGGCTTTGTGTCTCCGTTCATCGGTATCAATGAGGCAGCAGCCCTGGTAACCCTTGTATTTCTTGGCGAATTTGGATCCGATTTTTGCCAGGGTTTTCGTTTCTGCGATGCCGATGGAGATAGGGATTCCCACGGATCGGAGCACATCGGCAGAAATCCTGGCACCATATTGGTGGAGCAAAGGATCTGATGTAGTAGAAGTAACGTTTTCCTTCGGATATTCCTTGAAGAAACGTTCTGCCATGGAATGATCTACTTCGAAGAAACTTTCATCGATGGAGTATTGGTCGATGCGGGGCGAGTAGTGCGACAGCATCGACATCACCCTGTTGGAAAGCGATCCATAGAGTGTATAGTTGCTGGAGAAGATGGCCACGCCTTCAGCCTCCAGTTTTTCCTTTACCTGATAGAAGGGGTCGCCCATCTTATAGCCCAAAGCCTTGGCTTCTTCAGAGCGCGCGATGACGCACCCGTCGTTGTTGCTCAGAACAACCACGGGCTTTCCTATCAGGTCGGGGCGAAACACTCGTTCGCACGAACAGTAGAAGTTATTGCAATCTGCCAATCCTATCATATCTTACTATAACCACTTTTTTAACTACCAATAATCCTTGTTCGATGTGCAAAAATACAAAAAATAATCTGAAAACGGTTATATTTCATCTAAGATTTTTGTCGTTCCATAATTTATTCTTACCTTTGTGCCATAAACTAGTTTAAAACATGATAAAGCAGAACAATATGAACAATAAGAATAATATGTTGGCATTGAGCCAGGAACGTTTCTCGGCTCGTAAGTTTACTCCAGAGGCAGTGAGCCAGGAGGATTTGGATTACATCATGCAGTGTGTGCGATTGGCACCATCGGCAGTGAACAAGCAGCCTTGGCTCTGGCTCATCGTCCGCTCGGATGAGGCCAAGCAGAAGTTGCAGGAGTGCTACGACCGCGAGTGGTTCAAGACGGCTCCTATGTATATCGTGGGCATGAGAAATGTGAACGAGAATTGGGTTCGCAGATATGATGAGAAGCCTCATGGAGATATTGATGTGGCAATAGCTACCGAACACCTCTGTCTGGCTGCCACTGAGCGAGGTTTGGGAACCTGCTGGGTATGCAATTACGATACCGGGAAGATGCAGCAGCTATTCCCACGTGAGGGATATGAGGCTGTGGTCATCATTCCTATCGGTCATATTGCCGATGATTGTCCTCGTGCCGAGAAGAAGCGCAAGGATATGAGCGAGATAGTAGAGGAAATCTAGCATTTTAAAAAGAAGTGATATGGAAATGAACGAAGAATCCATCCTGGCATGGAACATTATAGAAAAGACAAGTGCCAACCTTTTCCTTACGGGAAAGGCGGGCACAGGTAAGACGACCTTCCTCAAGCGATTGAAAGAACTGTCGCCTAAACGCATGGTGGTGCTGGCTCCTACGGGCATCGCTGCCATCAACGCTGGAGGAATGACCATTCATTCGTTCTTCCAACTTCCGTTTTCGCCATACGTGCCAGGTACGACCTTCGGTAGTGGTGAACAGAAACGCTATAAATTCAGTAATCTGAAACGTAACATCATCCGAAGCATCGACCTGCTTGTCATCGACGAAATCAGTATGGTGCGCAGCGATTTGCTCGATGCCATCGATTCCGTATTGCGCCAATATCGCAAGCGCCACGACTTGCCTTTCGGAGGCGTTCAGCTTCTCATGATAGGCGATTTGCATCAGCTTGCTCCTGTGGTTACTCCGCAGGAAGAGCAGATGATAGGGCAGTATTATGATACCCCTTTCTTCTTCAGCAGCAATGCCTTGAAGCAGGCGGGCTATCTTACCATCGAACTCAAAAAGGTGTATCGTCAGCAAGACCAGCAGTTTATCTCTCTTCTTAATCAGATTAGGGAGAACAAGGCTTCCGAAGCTACGTTGCAGGCTCTGAACCAGCGATATATCCCAAACTTCGAACCGCCCAAGGAGGGCAACTATATCCGTCTTACCACCCATAATGCTCCTGCACAGTATATCAACGAGCAGCAGCTTGCAGCTCTTCCGTCGCAGGCGTATTCCTTTACAGCCGAGGTGGAAGGCAATTTCCCGGAATCATCTTATCCTGCTGATTTCAAGCTCATCTTGAAACCGGGAGCGCAGGTGATGTTTATCAAGAACGATCCGCAGCACCGTTTCTATAATGGTATGATTGGCGAGGTGCGCACCATCATCGGCGACAAGATTACCGTGCGCAGCAAGGATACCTACCAGGATTTTGAACTGGAGCAGATGGAGTGGACCAATTCGAAATATACTCTGAATGAGGAAACCAAGGAAATTGAGGAGAGCGTGGAAGGACGGTTCCGCCAGTATCCGCTCCGACTAGCGTGGGCGATTACCATTCATAAGAGTCAGGGTCTTACCTTTGAGCATGCCATCATTGATGCTTCCCATAGCTTTACCCATGGCCAGACCTATGTGGCGTTGAGCCGCTGCAAGACTTTGGAAGGTATGGTGCTCAGTCAGCCGTTGTCTCGTGGCGCCATCATCAGCGACCAGACGGTGGATGCCTTCAATAGCCAACTTGCTTCGCCTAGTCAGGAACAAATCAGCTATCTGGAACAGCAATATGTGTTGCACTGCATTGGTGAACTCTTCGATTTCTATGCCATCAGTGGCAGTTATGAGCACTTGATGCGCTGCCTGGTAGAGTTCTTTACGGGCAAATATCCTCGTGTGGTGGGCGAGTATCAGAAACTGCAGGTGGTGCTGAAGAATCTGATTAGTGTATCGGATAAATTCCGTGTGCAATACACTCGTATGCTGGGGCAGAATCCTGATGTCTGTCAAGCCGAACTGCAAGACCGCATCCACAAGGGTGCCCAGTATTTCTTCGATAAAATTGGTATTCTGAGCGATTTAATCAGAAAGTCGAACCTTGATACAGACAACAAGGTGGGCAAAAAGCAGTTTGAAGACCGCTTTTCTGTTTTTTCAGAAGATGTAAGATTGAAGGAGAGACTTCTGCGATATGAGCAGAGCGCCGAGTTCAGCGTGACTGATTATCTGAAGAAGAAGGCACAGTTCCTCTTGATGGATGAGACTGCATCTTCTGGAACGGGTTCGGGTGCGAATGGTTCTGGTGCTGGTAAGAAAGCTAGAAAACCAAAGAATTCGAATGGTCCAAAGGAGCCGAAAACCCCTACAAAGGAAATCAGTTACAACCTTTATAAACAAGGTATGACCGTGGATCAGATTGCAGAGGAACGTGGTTTTGTCAGGAGTACTATCATCGGTCATCTTACTCCATACGTGAAAGAAGGAAAGGTGGGTTTGCGAGCACTTATCTCAAGTGCCCATGAGAAGAAGATTCGAGATTTTATGAAGGCTCATCCTGATATAGAGCACTTCAGCGAGATCAAGGAGGCGATGGGGGATGGCATCGACTACTCCGAGATCAAGCTGATTTGTGATCTGATGGAAGACGAGGGATAATGCGTGCAGATGCTTAGCCTACGATTTCGATGGTACTGCTCGAATTATTGCCTTCCTGGTTCACCCGAATCTGTACGGGGATGCGTTCTTTGAGTTCTTCCACATGACTGATGATACCCACATGGCGTCCCGACTTGGAGTGGAGGCTGCGCAGGGTATTCACGGCATGTTGCAGCGGTTCGCCGCTCAGGGTTCCGAAGCCCTCGTCGATGAAGAGGGTATCTACGGAGAGCTGGGTGCCGATGTCGCTGAGTGCAAGTGCCAGGGAGAGTGAGACGAGGAAGCTTTCACCGCCCGAAAGGGTGCTGGCGGCTCGACTCACATAGCCCTGATAGGCATCTTCCAGAGATATGACGAAGGTGCCGGGTACCACCTTTAATATATAGCGGTCGCTGAGCGTTCGCATATATCCGTTGGCTGAGTGGATGAGGCTGGCGAGTACATAACTTTGGGCGATGCGACGGAACTTGTTGCCAGTGGCATCACCAAGAAGCTGGTTCAAACGGCTCCACTTTTCAAAGTCGGCTTTCTTCTGCGCTGATTCCTGTAGGAGTGAGCCGACTTTCGCTTTGTTGGAACGGTCGATTTCCAGGTCTCTGATGATTCCGCCACGCTGGTTGCCCAATTCAGAAAGCTGGGTTTCGAGAGATGCGATGCTGGTGGAAATTCTTGTGTCTAAGGATTCTTCTTCAGAAATCTTCTCATCTTCATCAAACAAAGCTTCATATTCTCCAGTATGGAGTTGATAAGCTTTTTCCAGTTCATCCCAAACCGTTTGTTTGCTGACCAACTGCTGTTTTATACGATTGATAGCTTCCGTCTTTTCTGCAATATCACTCTGTTGGAGTGTGTCGAGTTGCAGTAAGAGGTTCTCATCCAACAATATCTCCTGTTCTTTGTCAGAGAAATCTTTCAACATCTCCTGTTTTTTCTCCATGAATTCCTTCAGCCATTTCTTGGTGTCTTCTTCCTTCTCTTTTGCCGCATTCATTTGTTGCAGGGCAGCCGTTATCTGGCTTTGCAATTCAGAAGCTCTGGTAAGTACTTTTGGAATACGTTTCAGCATCAGTGGCTCTTTTGAAGGTGTTCCCCAGGTTGGCATGAGCTTGATGATGGCATCCAGAACTGCGGCAAGATTCTTGTTACCCTCTTCAAATTGCTTCAGTTCGGCTGCAAGTTTCTGCTGTTTCTCGGTGTTCATCTTGTAGGTGATGGCACCATCTTCAACCTCTTTTCCAAACTCGGTAAGCATCGTATGCCAATCATTTTTCCATGATAGTTTTTCGGCTTCTCCAATCAAAGTCTGAATGTCATTTTGTGCCTTCTCGCTATCTTTTGTCTGCAGGGAAATCTGTGCTTCTACTAACTCTATACGATGCTGGGTATCATCCACTTTCTGCTGTGCGGCTAACATCCCATTTCTTTGCACTTCGTATTCCTGAAGTTTCTGATCTCTGAGAGTTCTAAGTTTTTTCGCCTCCTTCTCTTTGACTTCGGCTTCAGCAATTTGGGCAGATACCTTTTCGAGGGTAGCAAGCGTTTGTGTTTCGTTTTCTCCTTCCGGAATCTTTTTGGCAGCTTCCTGGGCTTTTTGGGTAGCCTTGGCTAGCGATTCACAGCATTTGGCAAAGACCTTCTGTTCGTTGGCAAGACTGTTCTTTAAAGCCTTGATGTCTGCATCCAGGGCATTTTGGCTTGTTAATATCTTGTTGTATTCGTTCTCGGCATCCTTATAAAGTTTCTCTGCTTCGATAACCAGGGCATCGATATTATCTTCGTGGGGAAGGGTGCTTTCTATTCGCTGTTGGCAAACAGGGCAGGTGTCGCCTATTTGCAACTTCATTCTGATGCTTTTCGCCCATTTGTTGATACTTTCCCGCTGCTTCTCATACGCAAGCTGGAGGGCATTCTTTCGGATTTCTGCATCATGAGATTCCTGCGTTAAAACCTGTAACTGCTTTTCTTTTTCCTGGATAGAGTTTTGAAGTTGAACCAGATTCTCCTTCGAAAGGACATGACGATTCTGCTCCTCGTGTAGGAGTTCGAGGAGATCCTTGGCTGCTTGAATGTCGTTGAGAAGCGTTTTGAGTAATTCTTGTTGCTGTCGAAGTTGAGGCAGATGAAGTTGTTCCAATTCCGCCTCAGCCTCCTGCACATTGATAACCTGTTGGTTATATGCTTTCTGGCATTCTTCGAGCATCGTCTTTGATTTCTCAAGCTTTAGCTGATACTGGGTGTTCAGTTCCTTCTTGATCTGATTGGCATACTGCAGATTGTTCGCTGCATCTTTCTTGTTCTTCAAAAATGATTCGATGAGCGTATTCAGGGTCTGTGCATTTTCGTAGAGATGCACTTTGGGTGCTTCTTGAGCCAGATTGTCGTCTATCTTCTTGATAGATAAAGCGATGGTCTGCTCCTGCTGAAGCTCATAGCTTTGTGCTCCCTGAATCTGTCGGAATGTTTGCTCTAAAGATTGCAGTTGGGCTTCCTGTTGCAGGATGGTCTTGGCGCATGATGCAGCTTCGTTCATCTTGGCGCGAGCCTCGATGGTATGGTTCCAAAGGGCGATGGTTTGCTCTTGCTGTTGGGTTTCGTCGCTTTCGGCGATGGCTTTCACATTTGCCAGATCTCCTTTTGCCTGCTCTTTCCGCTGACGGATATCCTGTTCCTGCTGAAGCCAGCGAAGCTTTTTCTGTTCCTTTTCCAGGGTGTTTTTGATTTGCTGGCTTTGCTCATCCAGCTGTTGCAACTGGTTGTTCTTCTGGGCGATTTCTTCATCGTTCAGAATCTGAATGCCTTCAATCTTTTGTTGGGAATCCTCCCAAATCTTCTTTTTCTCTACAGTTTGCTCAAAGATTTTGGCTCCAATTCTAGAGTAGGCATCCACACCTGTGATTTTCTCCAGAATTTCGGCTTTTTCATCGTCCTTGCTGTTAAGAAATCGGGTAAACTCACCTTGTGCCAGGAGGGTGGTGCGGCAGAATTGCTTGAAATCCAAACCGATGGCGAGGGCTATCTCCTCACGAATCTCCTTATCTTTGGCATAGGTAAAATCGGTATCCAGATTGCGGAGTGCCCATTTCTTGTTCTGTATCTTGCCTGTCACCTTGTTGCGGGCTCTTGCCACTGACCATTGTGCCTCGTAATGTACACCGTTGCTGCCTGTAAAGGTAAGGCGCACGAAAGCCTCACCGGTATTGCGGCGCATCAGTTGCACAGGGTCTTTAATCTTGATATTCTTTTCGTTATCTCGCATTTCTCCCTGCATGCTCGTGTTTTCGAGGCGGGGAGTGCTGGCATAGAGCGCCAGACAGATGGCATCGAGGAGGGTTGATTTGCCTGCACCCGTCTTTCCGGTGATGAGGAACACCTCGCTATCGGCTAGGGGCTGCGCCTCGAAGTCGATGGTTGCATCCTCGATAGAAGCGATGTTATGTATTTGGAGTTGTTGTAGAATCATATTGTTACAGTGAAGAGTAAAGAACTAAGTGTGAGGAATCAGAATCCCGGCACTTATAACTGTTCGGTTATTTCTTTAAACATTTCCTTGAGTTCATCATCGAAGGTAATGCCGCAATCTTCGGCGTATCGTCGGGCGATGTCGATAGGAGCTTCCGACTGGAATTCCCGTACGGTCATTGTTCGAGGTTGGGATGTTTCGGAATGTTGCTTTCTTCGGGGGTTGATGAGGCAGAAGCGGCATTGCTTATCCTTTACAAGTTGTGATGCCTCCTGGTTGGCTGCCACGGGAAGGAAATCTTCTACTTCCACATTCAGGCGGATATAGGCAGGAATATCGGAAGGAAAAGCTTTCAAAAGCTTTTTTGCTTCATCCCAGGAAGTGAAGTTTCCTTGCAGGTTTTCAGAAGCGGGCAGGGTGACCAGCGGCTTAGGGTTTTCTATAGCAATCTTCTTGAGTTCCACTTCATCCCCATGCTTGCCGATGGTGATGAGGCTCACACTATGCTCATAGTTCTCATCAAAACTTACTGCCATCGGACTTCCCGCATAGCGGATGCGATGGTGGCTGCCACGAATCCACTGCTCATGGTGGATATGACCTAAGGCAAGATAATCGTAGCCTACTCCCAAATCGCTGATTTCCAAAGAATCGATTCCTCCTACAGTATATTCTGTAGCATTGTCGTGCCCCTTGAAGTCGCAACCCTTTACGGTGGTATGCGCCATCATGATAACAGGAAGTTCCTGGTTCCTTTCTTTCACTTCATCCAAAATTTCCTGGAAGAATCCTGCAGGAATGCTTCGCTCATAGCAGTAGGGAACGGCTATGATGTAACCCTTGATTTCGTCTTGCGTTTTCTTCTTCTCTTTCACTTCGATGATGTGATTTTCGGGATGCTCCTTGTCTATGTTTCCAACAGAAAACACCTTTAATGCCTGCCAGGGAGTCTTGAAAATCTCGTGCTTGGTTCCGCTGTCATGATTGCCTGCGGTGATGACGATGGTCATGTCGGGATTTGCCTCGTGAATCTGCACGATGGCATCGGTGAACATCGTTTGTACGGCAGCTGAGGGCTGAGAGGTATGATATACATCGCCCGAGAGGAGAAACGCATCTGGCTTCTCCTCTCTTACGATGTCTATGATTTGAGCGAGCATGGCAGTCTGTTCTTCGGTACGGTCGAAGTTGTAGAGCGTATGTCCCAGATGCCAGTCGCTGGTATGTAAGATTTTCATATCAACTTTCTATAGTTTCTTAACTGCATCTTCCAATTGCTTCAGGGCTTGCTGGAGGATGCTTCTTGGTGTTGCCACATTCAGTCGCATGAAGCCTTCGCCGCCAAGACCAAACATTTCGCCATCGTTCAGTGCCAGGTGTGCCTTGTCGATGAAGAGGTCGAGGAGGGCATCGTGTGAAAGCTTCAGGTCACGGCAGTTGAGCCATACGAGGAAGGAAGCCTGTGGGCGCAGCGGACGGATGTCAGGGATATGCTCTCGGCAATAATCCTCTACGAATCGGATGTTGTCCTCTATGTAGGCAAGCATTGTCTTTCGCCATTCTTCTCCCTTGCGGAAGGCGGCAATGGTGGCAATAGGGGCGAACAGGGTTGGTTCGTCTAATTCGTTGGCAGACAACCATGTGTAGAACTTCCTGCGAAGCTGGTCGTTGGGAACAATGGCGTAACTGCTCACGATACCAGCGATGTTGAAGGTCTTGGATGGTGCCTGGAAGGTGATGCTGATGTCTCTTGCCTTGTCAGAAACCGAAGCGAATGGGATGTGCTTGTGCCCGAAGAGAGCCATGTCGGCATGAATCTCGTCGCTGATAACGAGCAGATGGTGCTCGTAGCAGAAGTCGGCGAGTTGCTGAAGGGTCTCCTTGCTCCAGGTGATTCCGCCCGGATTATGAGGGTTGCAAAGAATGAGTATCTTGCACTTTTCATCGCAAACTTTCTCCAGGTTTTCGAAGTCCATCTCGTAATATCCATCCTCCTTCATTTTCAGCGGATTGAAGACCACCTCTCTTCCGTTGCCCTCTGGAGTGAGGCGGAATGGGTGATAAACGGGTGGCTGGATGATGACTTTCTCATCAGGACGGGTGAAGACATTCACCACGAGTCCGATACCTTTTACAATACCTGGAATGAAGCGGATCCACTCTCGCTTCACATCCCACTGGTGGTGGTCATGCACCCAGTCGATGATGCTAGGCAGATAATCGGCTGGCTCCATGGTGTAGCCGAAGAGCGAATGTTCCAATCGTGCCTTGAGGGCATCTGTAATGAAAGATGGGGTCTCGAAATCCATATCGGCTACCCAGAGTGGCAGCAGGTCGTCGCGTCCCCAGCGAGGCAGCAGGGCACCATGTTTGAGGTCGTCGCTGCCCGAACGGTCTATTATCTTATCGAAATCGTACATGTTTTTACTTTGAACTTTGAACTTTATGATTAGCCTTTTTCTCTGACCTGTTAACTGTAAACTATTAACTATCAACTAAAAGAAGACTATCAACTATCAACTTTCAACTATAAACTATCAACTTTCAACCGCCTGCTTGATGTCTTCGAAGAGGTCGTCTACATCTTCCAGACCTACGCTCAGTCGGATGGTCGTGTCCTTAACATCCATTGATCTACGCATGTTCTCAGAGAATGCACCGAAGATGGTGCTTGCCGGGTGGATGGCAAGCGAACGGTTGTCGAAGAGGTTGGTGGCACGATGGATGAGCTTCAGATTGTTGAGGAAGTTGAAACATGCCTCCTTGCTTTCCAAGTCGATGCAGATCATGGCTCCTGCTGTTTTGCCAAACTGGCGCTGTGCCAACTCGTGATAAGGGTTGTCTTCCAAACCAACATAGTTCACATATTGAATTTGTGGCAGAGTGCGCAATTTTTTTGCGAGTTCCAGGGCGTTGCTGCTCTGTACACGATAGCGGGCATCGAGCGTTTCGAGTCCGATGGTCTGCATATAGGCTACCTGTGGTGTCATGTAGGCACCGAAGTTGAAGAGCATCTCACCATAGAGGCGCTTGGCAAAATCGCCATTGTAAGGGGTTCCGTAGTCGATGACCAGACCGCCGAGCGAGGTTGCACCACCGCTTACATACTTGGAACTGGAAACCACCTCGATATCCACGCCCAAGCTCTTTGCTGAAAATTGGGTGAAAGGAATCACGGTAGAATCTACCACCAAAGGCACATTCTTCTCGTGAGCCACTTCTGAAATAGCCTTCAAATCGGCAACCTCCAACTGTGGGTTGGTCAGAATTTCAAGGAATACGCAACAGGTGTCGTCGTCGATAGCCTCACGCACTGTCTCGATATTGGTTAAATCGCGTAGGCGGACCTTTACACCAAAACGGCGCAGGGTAGCTACGAGCAGCGCATAGGTATTACCGAAGAGATGCTTCGAGGTAACGATGTTCTTGCCTTGTGCCGCCAGCGACATGAGGGTATTGCTGATGGCAGCCATGCCTGAGTTGAACGCAGTGGCGTGAGCGGCATCTGTCAATGCAGCCACACGTCGCTCCAGATTAGTAACCGTAGGGTTTTCTACTCGCGAGTAATCAGGAGCCTTGATTTTGTCTGTAAATGCCTCCGACATGATGGCAGCATTGTCAAACTCGTAGGCGAGGGTGTTATATACTGGCACGCTCAGCGAATCGTAGGCATCGCGGCGCTCATATTCCAAATGAATGGCTTGGGTCTGTTTCTTCATTTTATCCTATATATATAATAATGTGTATTTATTAATTTCTTGCATCAAGCAATCGAAGTGTGTATTGAACAATCTTTTGGGTTGTTTCTCGCTTCTATCTATTTTGACTGCAAAATTACAAAAAAAACTCTAGTTTTCCTATATAAATGTTAGATATTTTGTTTAAAAAGATATAATATTGGTAGGTTTTCTTTCTTTTCTGGGGATGAAGTAGCAGGAAATTCTATTTTTTGCAGTACCTTTGTACCCATGAAGAAAAAAAAGTTGATTATAATAGCTTTGAGTATGCTGATGGTACTTCCAGTTTACTCCCAGGACAAGCGTTATCATGGCGATGGCATTGATGATGTTCTTCGCTTTGTTCCTACCATTGCCGTCTTTGGATTGAAGGCGTGTGGAGTGGAGGCTGAAAGTACTTGGCAGCGAAGAATCGGTGCCCAGGTACTGGCATTTGGTGTGAATGCTGCCGTGACATATTCACTGAAGCATGCTGTCCATGAGAAGCGTCCGGACGGAACGGACAATCATTCGTTCCCTTCGGGACATACCTCTGTCGCCTTTTCTGGAGCCACCGTCCTGATGCATGAATACCGTAAGGCTTCGCCTTGGATTGGTGTAGCAGGTTATGCTGTGGCTACTACCGTGGCGGTGGATAGAGTAAGACGAAATCGCCATCACTGGGGTGATGTAATGGCAGGTGCCGCCATTGGTGTAGCTTCTGCTGAGGCTGGCTATCTGCTGGGTGACTGGCTTCTGGGAAAGAAAAAAAAGAAAGCAAAGGAGATGGATGGGGAGTTGGAAATGAAGAATGGGGTGAATGATAATCTCAGTCTTTCGGTTGCTCCTACAGGCATCGAATTTGCCATCAAACTATAATGCTTTTTGAAAGAGGAAAAAATTGAATCGAACAGATAAGATATACATAAAATCATGATGAAAACAACAACCATGAGCCTTAAGGCTCTTACTTTTAGTGCTGTTCTCTGTGCTTCGCTCGGCTTGTCGCTTTCTGCGAATGCCGAGACCATCGAAGTGCAGAAGCTGAAGCATGCCGGCCCTTATCCTGTGGCTACCCCTTGGATGGCGGATAGCGTGAATGTGTAGGGTGAGAAATTTTCGATGGAGAGTGTGCTCGACTCTCCACTTTCGTTTACTTTATTGAATAATGGAAAAGAGGTGGCTGCATCCCAGCTTCTGGCGGATAGCAAGCAGAATGCAATTCACCTGGCTTCTTTCACCGTATCAAATACTAGCCGTACCAAGGCTACCATCGAGGTGAAGGGTTTGAAGCAATATCGCCTCTTCGTTGATGGAGAGCAGGTGACCGTGAATGGCGACAAGGCAGAAACTACCTTAATGCCATCTAGTCATACAGTGGTGATTAAGTACCTCACTGAGTCATCTGACAAGGATTTCAAAATCAGCATTACCGCAGCCGATGGCAAGCAGCTCAGTGTAGGTGAATCTGCTGCCAGCACCAAGCGCGCATTCAATATATACGATGTGATCTGCATGCCTAACTATGCAAGTGTTCAGATGTCGCCAAACGGCAAGTTTATGATAGTGCGCAAGACTTGGGTAGATAGACAGGGCAAGAATCATAGCATCAACGAATTGCGAAACAGTCAGACCAACAAGGTGGTAGCTTCTTTCGAAGAGAGCGTAAGATGGATGCCTAGTACCAACAAGATG
>OQVZ01000481.1_pt1 | contig 15361 bp, 16 predicted proteins | sample 1691571 | NCBI WGS metagenome assembly OQVZ01 (sample SAMN03418261, study PRJEB22391) | human gut metagenome | biome: human-gut; feature: organic feature; material: feces | host: Homo sapiens | place: Tanzania | collected 2013-01
GTGCATCTGCACCGCAAAATGAAGGAGCTGACCAACCAAACACCACACAGCTTTGTGCGTAACATCCGACTGAAACAGGCTGCTAAGATGCTGCGCACCTCCAAGCGCAACATTACCGAAGTGATGTATCTCTGCGGATTCTCTAATGCTGCAAGCTTCAGCACAATGTTTAAAAACCTATATGGTTGCTCACCACGAGAATACATGAATAATGGAAATGAACAATAGCATAAACTTTTCGTAACAAGGAGTATATGCTAAAAAGCAAAAATGGACAATAGCACAAACTTTCCGTAACAAGGAAAAATGCCTGTGTGTAATGAAATGTGTAACTTTGCAGCATCGATAACTTAATGCTAACAGTTAAACAATATCATAGCACATGAGACGAAACATTATCGCCACCATCGCCATGGCAATAGCCACAACGGCATCGGCACAAACGGCACAGTTTTCCAACTTCCGTTACACCGGCAACGACAGCCGGTTTAGTGAGTCTATTGACCGTACACACCAGTATTACAACCCTATCCTGGCAGGTTTCTATCCAGACCCGTCAATATGCCGTGTAGGAGACACTTACTATCTGGTCAACTCTTCATTCACTTTCTTCCCTGGTGTTCCTCTATCTACCAGTAAGGATCTCGTTAATTGGACACCTGCCGGACACGTACTCGACCGTCCATCGCAGGTTCCTCTGAAAGGACAGAATGTATCAGGCGGTATCTTTGCACCTGCCATCAGTTACAACAAGAAGAATAAGACGTTCTATATGATTACCACTAATGTAGGAGCCGGCAACTTCTTTGTCAAGACCAAAAATCCAGCTGCCGGATGGAGCGAACCTATCTACCTGCCAAAGATTGACGGTATTGACCCATCATTCTTCTTTGATGACAACGGCAAGGGATATATCGTACACAACGGTCCTGTAGTTGGCGGTGCCGACTATGAAGGACAACGGTCAATCCGAATGTTCGAATTTGACGTGAAAGGCGACAGTATCAAAGGTGACTTCAAAGAGATATTGCGCGGAGGAACGCATGTAGAAGAACGTCCTATTTGGATTGAAGGTCCACACCTCTTTAAATATAAGAAATACTATTATCTGATGTGCGCAGAAGGCGGCACAGGTCCCTGGCACAGCGAGGTAATTCTCAGAGCCAAAAATCCTAATGGTCCTTGGGAAGAATGTCCACACAACCCCATCCTCACACAGCGCACAGGTCTGAAGGCTGACCGCCAGAACCCTGTTTCAAGTGCCGGACATGCTGATCTTGTTGAGGATGAAAAGGGACAATGGTGGGCTGTATTCCTTGGCTGCCGCCCCTACGAGCAGGACATGTACAACACAGGACGCGACACATACCTGTTACCTGTGACATGGAAAGACGGATGGCCTACCATTCTTGAACCCAACAAAGCCATAAGCCCTGTGGGAGAAAAAGCTGGTTTGAAACCTACTGAAAACAATTATTTCAGTGGCAACTTTACTTACGAAGACCATTTCGACAAGGCTACTCTCGTTGGTGCCGTCGCTGCCCACCATATACACCAGTGCAGAGGGCAGTTCGTAGCCGTCCTTCTCGTACACCCATCCCTTCACGCTCTGTATAATCTCAGGATTTTCAAAGCTATATATGTGGTCCCATCCGCGACCGTCGTTGCGGTTTGACGCAAAGAAGCCACGGTTGTGCACACCCTCGAACGTCATTCCGAAGTCGTCGGCCTGCGAATTGAGCGGATAGCCGGGATGTTCTATGTGGTATTTGCCGTCCTTGCCAACGGTGGCAATGAATATGTCGAGTCCGCCCATGCCCGGATGGCCGTCGCTTGAGAAGTAAAGGTCGCCGTTAGGGCGGAACGTCGGAAACATCTCATTGCCCGGAGTATTGATGGGTTCGCCAAGATTCTCCACGCCACCCAGTCCGTTCGATGTCAATCGCACGCGCCAGATGTCCATTCCTCCAGGCATGTCGCTGACGAAGTACAGCCACTGTCCGTCGGGTGAAATGGCAGGGTGGGCATAGCTCGACAGCGTGTCGCCCGTAAGTTTCAGTTCGCTCACCTTGCCCCATGCAGCGTCCGCACGTGCTGAGGTGACAATCTGTGCAAACCGTGGATAATCGGGATTGCTGGTGCATTGTGTCAGATACATTGTGCTTTGGTCGGGCGTAAGGGCACAGGCACCTTCGTCGTAGTCGGTATTCAGTCCGCCCTCTACGGCTTCGGGCTTGGTCCAATGGCCACGGTCGTCCTTCTGCGATACGAATATGTCGCCCGCCTTGGTGCCAGTGATGCCGCTGAGTTCAGAGCCTTGAGCCTCGTTGCGGGTCGATGTGAAGTACAGGCGGTCGTGCTGGTCGCCTGCAAGAACGGGCGAGTAGTCGGCGCGTCGTGAATTGAATATGTCCATACGTTTCACCTTATAGCGCGAGCCTTCCTTCTTCCATGCGGGTGCTTTCTGTGCCGAAATGAGTCCGTTCTTGGCAAGAATGTCGTCGGGCATAGAGTCGAGCACAATCTTGAACTGCTGCTCCGCCTGACGGTACTGTCCGTTTTTAAGCAACTGTCGGGCGTAAGCCAACCGGTGTTGTGGCGTAGCTTGCTTGTAGCGTATGGCGTTGGCATAGGCAGCCGCCGCCTTCTGCGAGGCGTTGATGCGCTCGTTGCACAGCGCCACTTTAAGCGCAATCTGTCCGCGCTGGGTGCGTTCCTTAGGCGGAGTCTTGGTGTAAGCCTGCTTGAATTGGTTGGCTGCGTCGTAGTATTCGCCTATGGCAAGATACTTCTCGGCGCGCTTCAGGTTCTTGTCGGCTCCGCATCCCGTCAGCACAAAAGCCATGACAGCTATGCAGGCAGTCATGGCGACGACGGTGTATTGGGTTGATGATTTGTGTAATGGTGTGTTCACTTGTATATGTAATAATGTGTGTGATAGTGCATAAACAATAAGTATAACGCAAGTTCAATGTCTTTATTGCTTAAAAAATATAGTGTTTTTGTGGCGTATGCAGTCCTGTTTCAAGAAATAATTAGTACATTTGCAGTTACCAATAACATAAAGATAAAGTAAAATTACTCGAAACAGAATATAATGAGACTGAAAATAATCGTACTTTTCGTGATTATCTGCGGTGGAACCTACGCTCTTACCAAGTCGTTGAGCATTGCGGCTGGTGTGGCAATACTTCTGTATGTGGCAGATAGCTTGCTGGCTGTATGGGCCGATCGCAAGAACCGCGAGTATTTCAATGGCGATAAAGCCACTACTAACAATTCTGCCGACGACACGGAAGGCAGCAATAACAACAACGACAATGGAGAAACTGACCGAACTGTATAATAAGTGGCATGGCTCTATGCCTGAATCTGCCGAACGCCTGGCTGGTGCAGGCAGCAACCGACAGTACTATCGCTTCACAGCCGAAGACGGAACTACCGTAATTGGCGTTGTTGGCACAAGCCGCGACGAGAATCACGCTTTTGTATATCTGGCACAACATTTCGAGCAACGTCAGTTGCCCGTGCCGCAGGTGTTGGCTGTCAGCGACGACGGACTGCGCTATCTGCAGACCGACCTTGGCTCTATATCGCTCTTTGATGCCGTTCGTGGCGGACGTGAAGCGGGCGGACGATACAATCTTGAAGAACAGGAACTGCTGAAGCGAACAATACGACAGTTGCCAAACATACAGATACGCGGAGCACGCGGACTCGACTGGCAGAACTGCTATCCTCAGCCCGAGTTTGACGAGGACAGCGTTCTGTTCGACCTCAACTACTTCAAGTACTGCTTCCTCAAACCTTCAGGACTCGATTTTCATGAACTGAAGCTTGAGGCCAACTTCCGCCTGATGGCTAAGGACCTTACTTCGGAGCAGGTAGATTCGTTCCTTTATCGCGATTTCCAGGCTCGCAATGTAATGCTCGATGCCGATGGCAATCCTTACTTCATCGACTTCCAGGGCGGACGCAAGGGTCCGTACTATTACGATCTTGCCTCATTCTTATGGCAGGCGTCTGCACGCTACAGCAACAAGTTGCGTCGCGAACTCGTGTCGGAATATTACGAAGCACTGAAGCAGTACACCGAGGTGCCAAGTGTGCGCCACTTCGTTACTCGTCTGAGTCTGTTTGTGCTGTTCCGTACTTTGCAGGTGCTCGGAACGTACGGATTCCGTGGCTACTTCGAGCGCAAGAAGCACTTCATCGAATCTATTCCGCCAGCCATGGACAATCTGCGTGAGCTGCTGAAGATGGGCGAAGACGTGTTCCCTTATCCGTATATGATGGACATGTTGCGCCGACTGACCGAGCTGCCGCAGTATGCGCATATCGAACAGCCTGCCGCATCGCGTGCCGACGGATACAAGACAACCGACAGCAACGTGTATGTAGCACATCCGCAAGACGGTCCGGCTACATTCTCCAAGTACGACGGTAAGGGTCCGTTGCGGGTGCGTGTGTTCAGCTTCTCTTATCGTAAGGGCATACCGGAGGACACTTCTGGCAATGGCGGAGGCTATGTGTTCGATTGCCGCTCTACACATAATCCCGGACGCTACGAACCCTACAAGAAACTCACAGGACTCGACGAACCCGTAATACGATTCCTTGAGGACGACGGTGAGATTCTTACCTTCCTCGAAAGCGTATATAAGTTGGCCGACGCTCATGTGCAACGCTATATTGACCGTGGATTTACCGACCTTATGTTCTCGTTCGGATGCACCGGCGGACAGCATCGCAGCGTCTACTCGGCACAGCATCTGGCAGAGCATATACACAACAAATTCGGCATCGAGGTGCAAGTGTGTCATAGAGAACAAGGTATAGAACATACGCTGCCGAGCACGTCGAAAGACTGAGTTCGAGCTGCAATCAGAAGACAAAAGCTATATTAATAGCTACATTTATACACAATCCCGTTAAAAAGTTGAGGCAAGCTTTACTTTTTAACGGGATTTTCTGTAACTTTGCATCACAACTTTACATCCTTAAATATATGATGCAAGCAATGATTTTCGCGGCTGGACTGGGCACACGCCTTAAACCGCTCACCGACACAATGCCTAAAGCTCTGGTGAGGGTAGGGGGTGAGCCGCTCATTAAGCGTGTCATCATGAATCTTGCTGCGGCTGGCGTTGAACGTATTGTAGTCAACGTGCATCACTTTGCCGGGCAAATAATCGACTATCTTAAAGACAATGATAACTTCGGACTCGACATCCGCATTTCTGACGAAACTGCCGGACTGCTCGAAACAGGAGGCGGCATCAAGAAGGCAGCACCATTGTTCGACTCTACTGCTCCTATACTTATTCACAATGTAGATATTCTTAGCAATGTCAATCTTAGCGAGTTCTACAGGATAGCTTCGCGAAGTGAAGAATCCGAAGAAGGAAGTGAAGAGGGAAGAGTGAAGAGTGAAGAATCTGATGGAGGTGATGCTGTAGATGCTGTCGATGCTGTATTGCTTGTCAGTTGGCGTAAGACCAAGCGCTATTTGCTCTTCAATGACGACATGAAGCTCGTGGGATGGACCAATATCGAGACGGGCGAAGTGCGAAGCCCTTATCCCGAACTCAACCCGAAGGAATGCCGAATGTATGCCTTCGCTGGAATACACGCATTGTCGCCACGATTGCTTAAGATGATGGACCAATTCCCCGACCGCTTTGGAATTATCGACTTCTACCTTAAGGCGTGCGCCACGCATAACATAAAAGGTTATGTCAAGGACGACTTGAAACTGATGGATATTGGCAAACTCGACACTCTTGCACAAGCCGAAGAGTTCCTTGAGGAATTACGAGTTACGAATTAGGAGTTAGGAATTACGAATTCTTTAATTAGGAATTTCGAGTTAAGAGTTTCCCTCCAATTAAATATTAATCGTTAATAATTAAACATTAATAATTGAACATTAATCATTAAACAATATAACAAATGCAACAGAAGATTATAATTCTTGATTTCGGTTCGCAGACCACGCAGCTCATCGGCCGCCGTGTACGCGAATTGGACACCTTCTGCGAGATTATGCCTTACAACAAGTTCCCGAAGGACGACCCCAGCGTTATCGGTGTTATCCTTAGCGGAAGCCCCTATTCGGTACACGATAAGGAGGCGTTCAAGGTTGATTTGAGCCAGTTTGTAGGACGCATCCCGGTACTTGGCATCTGCTATGGCGCACAGTTCATCTCTTACGCCAATGGTGGAAAGGTTGAGGCAGCCGACTCTCGTGAGTACGGACGCGCCAATCTCGAGCACTTCGATGCCGAGAATCCGCTGTTCCACGGATTTGTTGAGAACTCGCAGGTATGGATGAGCCACGGTGATACCATCACAGCCATCCCCGAAGACTACAAGTGCATCGCATCGACAGCCAATGTCAAGTTTGCAGCTTATGCTTCTACCAAGCAGCCTGTATGGGCTGTTCAGTTCCATCCCGAGGTGTTCCACTCATTGCAGGGTACACAGCTCCTCAAGAACTTCGTGGTAGACATCTGCGGAAGCCGTCAGGACTGGAGTGCCGACTCGTTCGTTGAGACAACCGTAGCCGAACTTAAGGCTCAGTTGGGCGACGACAAGGTAATCCTTGGTCTGTCGGGTGGTGTTGACTCAAGTGTTGCCGCTGTACTCCTTAACAAGGCTATCGGCAGCAACCTCACATGTATCTTCGTCGACCACGGAATGTTGCGTAAGAACGAGTTCCGCGATGTAATGGAGGATTACAAGTGTCTCGGTCTGAACGTTATCGGTGTTGACGCATCAGAGAAGTTCTTCAACGACTTGGCTGGTGTAACCGATCCTGAGGAGAAACGTAAGATTATCGGCCGTGACTTCGTTGAGGTGTTCAACGCTGAGGCTAAGAAGCAGACTGGTGCCAAGTGGCTTGCACAGGGCACAATCTATCCTGACCGTATCGAGTCGCTCAACATCACTGGTAAGGTCATCAAGAGCCATCACAACGTAGGCGGTCTGCCTAAGGAGATGAACCTTCAGCTGTGCGAGCCGTTGAAGTGGCTGTTCAAGGACGAGGTTCGTCGTGTAGGTCGCTCAATGGGCATGCCCGAGCACTTGATTACACGTCATCCGTTCCCAGGCCCAGGCTTGGCTGTACGTATTCTTGGCGACATCACTCCCGAGAAGGTACGCATACTTCAGGATGCCGACGATATCTATATCCGCGGTTTGCGCGATTACAAGGTGAAGCTGAGCGGTGAAGACGCACGCCGTGTACTTGCAGCTGGTGTTCCTGCCGACATGCACGACGGCGAGATTGAGGTTTCGCTCTACGATCAGATTTGGCAGGCTGGTACAGTATTGCTCTCTACCGTACGCTCTGTAGGAGTTATGGGCGATGAGCGCACATACGAGCATCCAGTAGCTCTGCGTGCCGTTACATCTACCGACGCTATGACAGCCGACTGGGCACATCTGCCTTATGACTTCATGGCAAAGGTCTCTAACGAGATCATCAACAAGGTACGTGGCGTTAACCGCGTATGCTATGACATCTCGTCAAAGCCACCATCAACAATCGAGTGGGAGTAAAATCAATCCCAACTGATACATAAAAAGGGGTTATCAAAACAGATTCTGATTCCGTTTTGATAACCCCTTTTCTTTTTTGGAGTCTTTATTATGTAAAGATGCCTTTGGTGTATAAACGTATTTAGTTTATAAACATATTGCGTTTTGGCATTTTGCTTCCAAAGCGCTTGCGTAGTTTTTCGAACAGTGCCATTGTGTCTTGCGAGAACTTGTGTCCCTTCCATGTACTTGTGTTGGTGATGAACACCCAGCACTCGCCGTCGGGATAGCGCAATACAAGCGCCGATGTGCCTACAAGCGAACCGGTACGTATCCACGGATGGTTGCGTGGCGTGAAGTTCCATCCGAGTGAGAACTGATGGTCGGGCATTTCTTGCGTCATCAGTTTCACGGCTTGTGGCGATATTACGTCGGGTACGGTACGGTCGCCGTCGATTGATGCTACCAGTCGGCATAGTTCTGCAGCCGATGCCACCCATGCTCCTGCGCCAAGAGCCGTTGTTATGTCGTTCTCGCCATAGCAGCGCACTACCATTCTGCCTGAGTTGTTGAATTCGGGCACCGGTACCGAACTTGAGTGCATATAGTACACCGTCTCATTAGGGCGGCGATCCTTCAGATAGTTACCCGCTATGTGGAAGTCGTAACATCCTGCCGGATTGAGCACGTAGCGTTGCATGAAGTTTTCGTAGCTCATGCCCATGCGCTTCTCTATAATGAGCGACAGCAGCGTATAGCCTATGTTGCAGTAGCGTTGTGCCGTTCCTGGTGTGTAGCCAAGATGTCGGCGCAGCACGATGCGCAGCAGAGTGCGATGGTCGGGTGGGGTGGTGAGGTGGTTCTGTTGCATTATGTAGCGAGTCGAGAATATGGCGTCGCCAGCATAATTCGTGAATCCCGCCTTGTGTCTCAACAGCTGTTCGACGGTGATGTCGAAGTATCGTTTGTCGCGTATTGAGTTGACGTAGAACGTGTCGTTGAGTATTCCCTTTGGTCCGAACACCTTGTCGCTAAGGCGTATCTTGCCCATGTCGCGCAGTTTCATTATGCCCGTAGCGGTGACAAGCTTCGATACTGAAGCCATGCGCATGATGTACGACGGCTCCATTGGTATCTTGCGGTCCTTGTCGGCGTAGCCGAATCCGCGTGCATACAGCAATGAGTCTTGGCGCGATATAGCAAGCTGAGCCCCGTGTATCTCCCAACGCTTCAGATAGCGCTGCATGATAGAGTCCATGGCGTGCAGCTCAGGTTGTGCTGACATAGCATTGGTGAGCGTGTCGTTGAGATGTATGCGGTGATTGGCCTCGTATACCGAGTCTTTTTTTTCACCTTTATCGCTTGAGCACGACGAGCATGTGCATCGGCAGATGCTTGATATGATGACAACGATAAAGGTGAGGCATCCCAAGCAGGACAGCCTCACCTTTGTACGATATTGTTTCTTTATTCTATATCCGAACATTTCTGAATATTGGGTATTATGACAATCCTTCGATTTGACCGTTGACGATGTCCATGTTCATGGCAGCCGGAACCTTGGGCAGTCCGGGCATGCGCATGATGTTGCCGGCAATGACAACAATCATCTCTGCACCAGCGTTGATGACAATGTCGCGAACGTTAACGTCAAATCCTGATGCTACGCAATACTGCTTGGCGTCGGTAGAGAATGAGTATTGTGTCTTGGCGATACATATAGGGAAGTTCTCATAGCCGAGGTCGCGTATCATCTGCAACTTCTTTTTGGCAGGAGCGGCAAATGAGATGCTTGCAGCACCATAGATGTTCTTGCAGACCTTCTCAATCTTTGTCTCGATTGTATCTTCGTCGTCGTATGCGAAGTTCAATGGCTGCGACGGCTTCTGCTCGATAGTGTCTACTACAAGACGTGCCAGGTCGGCTGCACCCTCACCACCTTTGGCGTAAGCGTCGTTGATGGCAAATCCTACGCCGATGCTCTCGCAATATTCGCGCACAATGTTCTGCTCCTCTTCTACGTCGCCGGCATAGTGATTGAATGCTACGATGACGGTCTGTCCGAATGACTGCATGTTCTTGATATGCTTGTCGAGGTTGGCAAGTCCCTTCTTGAGTCCTTCGCTGTTAGGCTTCTTGATGTCCTCAACTGGCACTCCGCCGTGCATCTTCAGTCCCTGGGCTGTTGCTACAACGATGGTGAGCTTAGGCTGCAGTCCGCTCTTGCGGCACTTGATGTCGAAGAACTTCTCGGCACCAAGGTCGGCACCGAATCCAGCTTCTGTGATTACATATTCGCCGAATGTCATAGCCATCTTAGTGGCGAGTATAGAGTTGCATCCGTGTGCAATGTTGGCAAACGGACCGCCGTGTACGAATGCAGCGGTATTCTCAGTGGTCTGAACGAGGTTAGGAGCCAGAGCGTCGCGCAGAAGGATGGTTATGGCTGCAGCCACGCCTAAATCCTTAACGGTGAAAGGCTTGCCATCAACGGTGTAGCCCAGCAGGATGTTCTCAATGCGACGACGCAAGTCGTCCTCGTCCTTTGCAAGACAGAGAATAGCCATAATCTCCGATGCAGGAGTGATGTCAAATCCCGACTCGCGTACAATGCCGTTGGCTTTGCCGCCCATACCGGTAACAATGTCGCGCAGTCCGCGGTCGTTAACGTCGAGCACACGGTTCCACAATACCTCGCGCAGAGCGAAACCGTTGTCACGGTTCTGGTACATGTAGTTGTCGAGCAGCGCTGTGATAGTATTATGAGCCGAAGTGATAGCGTGGAAGTCGCCTGTGAAGTGCAGGTTAATCTTGTCCATCGGCAATACCTGGGTGTAACCGCCGCCACATGCACCGCCCTTCATTCCGAATACCGGACCGAGCGAAGGCTCACGCAGAGCGCAGATAGCGTTCTTGCCGATGTGGTGCAGACCGAGTGCCAGACCGATAGTAACGGTAGTCTTGCCGATACCAGCCTTTGTCGGTGTAATGGCTGTAACGAGTATGAGGTTGCTGTTCTTCACACGCTCCTCGTCAATAAGGCGTGTAGGAACCTTAGCCATATAATGGCCGTAGTGTTCAAGTTCTTTTGCTGGGATGCCATACTTAGAGGCTACTACCTCTATCTCCTCGAGCTTCGTGCTGCGAGCTATTTCGATATCTGTCATTGTATGTAAAAAATTTGTAGCGTTTCGTTTAAAATGAGGTGTTTACGAAATAATTAGTATGGAGTGTGAGTGCAAAGGTACTACTAAATAATCAATAAAGTGTCATTTTTTTATTGTTTTTGCTCATTTTTATATTAATGTGTATGTATATGCGTATGCGTATGTCGTTTCACTCCACCTCCCATTAAATTGTACACCACATTGTCACAACGAACGGCACGGTGAAGTCGGTCACGAAACCGTGGTAGATGCTTAGTGCTACGTAGCGCTGGCCTACAGTCTGTGTGATGATAGGTAGGGTGGTGTCCATAGTTGTTGCGCCACCCGAAGATATAGGAGCCAGCGGACCGAATCGTTTGGCTATCAGCGGAGTGAGCAAGAGTGTAATCATCTCACGTATGATGTTGGCAAGCAAGGCTATTGTGCCCAGTTCGGCACCGCGATATTCGGTTATGAAGATGCTCGACAACGAATAATAGGCAAAGCCGCTGTCGATGGCGAGGCAGTCGGTAAGCTGTCGATGGTGCAACACGGAGCAAACGTCGCTACACATTATTATATATGCCACCATTGCTCCGAACCATGAACCTAAGATGGTGGCTACGGGCAGCAGTGCCAGACGAGGGTTGAGACTCTTGATGTCGTTCTTCATGTCGGGATTCATTCCGATGCCCAAGCCTACGAAGAGCAACAGGCCGCACAGAGCTACGAAGCTGATATTGCTGTCCATAGCCCATGAAGGCAGACCGCCGCTACGTCCTGCCAATACACCGAGGATGAAGAATCCTACTACTATCAGACTTCCTTTCATCGCTCCTTGCCTCCTTTCGCTGTCTTCCACAATGCCCATGCCAATGCACAGCTGCCCAGTGTGGCAAATCCTGACAATACCAATGCCTCCACACCAAGTGTAGGCAAGGCAGAGATAATCTGGTCGTTGCTTCCCACTTCGATGCCAAGCATAAACATAAGCAGCCATATCAGTCCGGTCGTGGCGCGTCCAGCCCACGTGCCTATCGCACTCTTGCGAGTAGCTGATTTAATCCTTGTGCGTACGTTGTAGCCTACAAGTATGCCAAGGAATATAAATAAAATTACTATAAACATTTATTTTATTGGTTGTTTTTTTACATGAATCCTCCTGCAAAATAGCTTCGCGCTATGAAGTATGAAGGCTCGTAATAAGCCGAACAGTTGTAATAAGGAACAGGCCGTTCTCGGTAATGTCTTCTTCAGGGAAATATATATTCTTCATTTGTTATTGGCTTGAAGCGGTTTATTATAATAAATAATGCGACGTATATCTAATACATTCTATAGCTTTCTGCGTGCAGAAGACTATTTGGTGCGTAGGGGTTCTTTTAGTTTCTGCAAATCTAATCAAAAAACTCTGTTTTGGCAAATATTTGCGTGCAAATAATGCATGGATTTGTAGGAGTGGACCAAATGTAGTCCTTTTGCGTTTCAAAACGAGTCCTTTTGTATTCCCAAAGGAGTCCTTTTGGAGAGTAAAACGAGTCCTTTTGCAAGGCGAAACGAGTCCTTTTGCAGCAGCTTCCTTTTAGTCTCTTCATTACTCATTACTTCATTCTTATTGTTCTGAATTTTGTATTTTTATTAAATCCAAACACCATAAAGTTGTAATCTTCGGGATAATAAACAGTGTTATTATGCACGATATATGGCTTTGGAGCATTTGTTGGTAACGAAACATTTATCTTGTTAACAGTATCTTCTATTTGATTGCTAATCACCCAAGAACTCAAAAACTTCACGTTCGATTTGCAGTTGCCCGAGAAGTCTATTATTGATGGTGCCTCGTAGTCGTGTTCTAAAACTTGTTGGTTTATATATAGCAATGTATCTTGTACTTCTTTGTCCAATTCACAAAACAAAGTGTCCTTATAGCTTCTGCTGGAACATGCTCCAACAAGAAGAACTCCGAGTATAAAGCATAGATATTTCATAAATTCCATTATTTGATTTTTCTTAGTTAGACATTATTATCATGCTAAATATAAATATAGGCCAGACGAGGAGCAAACATACGCAAGTTATGCAATACCATACTCGTCTGATTCCTGGCGTATCTTTAGCAAACACCTCCCAGTACTTAAGATATTTATCCTTTCTCCATAAGAAAAAGTAATTTATAAAGAGGCAAGGTACTACTGAGACAGGGATAAACGCAGTCTTGCCTAAAGGCAGTAAAGAAACACATGGAAATAATATGGATACGAGATTGAACAAAGTCCATATCAACAGACAAGTAAATCCAATCATGATATAATCCGATATACATATTCCTACAGTTTCGTTATAAGGTATTCTTGTGTTGTTCCCTTTACGATTTCTTCATTGTGTCCTATTAGACGCTGGCTTATTCCCCTTTACATGCAAGCTGGAAATGCTGCGATATTAACAATAGAAGAGCCTACTGTGTCTAATTGTCCTGCATCAAACATACCGACTCCGATTGAAATAGCTTCGTTTTCATCATCTGCATTCACAGTTATGGTAACGAAGTCTGCGTCTGTTGTTATTTCTACTTGGTAGAGGTTCATAACTTTATCTCCTTTATATAATCTGCAACAGCTTTTGTTTTTTTTATTGTTGTTTTCATAGAAGAAGTGAAGTGTTCTGCTGATCCAATAACAGGTCTGCGTCTCAACTTACTTAACAAAGCTCTGAACTCTTTATTCACCATGTTGTGGTTTTTGTCAAGGTTTAGAGGCGGGTTCAGCTCTGCGATAAGTTTTTCTTCCAACGGCTCTGGGTCTGCATTTTCAACAAAGACAAGTAGCAGGTTGCTCATCATCCATTCTGTCAACTTTTCTTCATCAGCCGGTTGGAATTTCTTATGTTTCGTATCGCTCTCTTTTCGTAGTATTAAATCATATCCGAAAAGGCTACCTATAGATTTCCTTAGAGTTGAACTACTTGCGTCATTGCCAACAAAGTGATAGTGGTAGACTCTCTGTCTGAGACTCTCACTTGCAATACCTGTATAGATTGCTTGGTAAGTATTACCATCTAAAGTGACTTCTGGTATTTTAGGCTCAATGTCTATTTTAGGTAACTGACTTCCTTTGCGTAAAAGGAAAACATAATTACCTGCTACATTTGGAAGCATACTGCTGTCCATTGTCATTGGATCGAAAAGTTTGATATTTGCCATTTTTTAGTGTTTTTTGCAAAAGTAGTAATTTGCTAAGAATGCACCAAATTTTCAAAGAGATTTCTAATAAAATTGGTAGCCTAACCCCTTGTCTTTCAAAGAGTGACATATAAGCGTACCCCAATAAGTGACATGTTAATGTACCCCATGAGTGACATATAAACGTACCCCATAAGTGTGTGCTTGTTCGTGGTCATTAAGGTCATTAGTCATTAAGGATTTTTATGTAAGGGCCTCGCTACAAACGAAGTCCTTTTTGTAGGAGTTTGTGCTTGTTATTTAATTATTTTAGTTCGATTTAATATGTTGTGGTAGTATGATTTCGTAAGCTAATAGATTGCGTATTAGGAAAAAATATGTAACTTTGCAAATAAGCAAGGTTGCATTTCAATAAAAAGGAGGTGATTATGAATACAATAACAATACAGGTTGAAGACCGTAATGTAATGTCAGGACTTAAAAAAGTATTGAAGTCCATGAATGGTGTCGTTATTTTACCTACTCATAAAAATAAGAAGTCAGGCATGGAAGAAGCAATGGATGATATTCGCCATGGAAGAGTGACAGAATATAAAGATGCTGATGAAATGTTTGAAAAGTTGGGTATATGAAATATCGAATTATTGCTACTAAACGTTTTGAGAAGGATGTTAAGCGTTGTATAAAACGTGGACTTCCAATGGAAAGGTTTAAAAAGGTTATTAAATTACTTGAAGAAACAGGGCAGTTGTCTTCGGAATATAGACCACATAAACTTTCTGGAAAATATGTAGGAAAGTGGGAATGTCATATTATGGCTGATTGGTTGTTGGTATGGGAACAATATGATGATAAACTTGTGCTGATTTTAACAAATACAGGTTCTCATAGTGATGTATTTTGATTTATAATAACGTCCCCTTGCTCGATTTCGCGGAGCAAGGGGACGTTATGTTGTTACTGTTCAAATGTTTTTTTGATTATATGTTTTTATTTCGTAATTTTGCAATTGCGGACAATCCGAAAGGTTAAATCCGTAAGATTATAGGCATAAGGAAAAAAGAGATGAAACAACTTAAGGAAAATGAAGGCATAGAGCGCAGTTTGTTACTTGCAATGGCTGTTATAGCGGGATTGACCGTGGCAAATTGCTATTACAACCAACCTCTTCTGGAGATGATACGTCACGACATAGGAGTGAGCCAACATGAGGCAAACCTAATAACCGTTGTCACCCAAATAGGCTATGCGCTTGGTTTATGCTTCCTTATCGCTATGGGCGACCTCTACTCGCGCCGATGCATAATCGTTGTGAATATGACGGTGGCAGCCATTATGGCAGTCTTCATTGCCGTAGCCCACAATGTGTGGATGATTTGGGGAGCCTCTCTGCTATTGGGAGCCTGCTCCGTAATTCCGCAGTTTTTCATACCTATAGCTGGACAATATTCCGAGAAGGAGAATAAAAGCAGGAATATGGGCGTCGTTCTGTCGG
>OQVZ01000485.1_pt1 | contig 15316 bp, 11 predicted proteins | sample 1691571 | NCBI WGS metagenome assembly OQVZ01 (sample SAMN03418261, study PRJEB22391) | human gut metagenome | biome: human-gut; feature: organic feature; material: feces | host: Homo sapiens | place: Tanzania | collected 2013-01
AGGATTTACAGCCGCAAAGCAGCCCAGATATCCGCAAAAGTCCAAAAACCGGGAAAGCGCACGGAAGAAAATGCAAGGCGGCAGAAATTCCGGAACGAGCCTCGTCCTTCCTGGCATCAAAATAACAGACTAATCATTTTTCTTCCACTGCTGAATGCCCCAGTGTTCAAAGTCCCATTGCTCCATATAGGCATTGCACTCGTAGTCGATGTAGTAAAGCATTCCGTCGCACGGGACAAAGTTGGTGGGATAGTAGTCAATGTTCAGTCCGGCCGGGTACAGAAGGCTGCACATGGCCTGCACCTGCGTAAGCCAGTCGGGTTCCATCCGTCCCGCCTTGAGAAGCTCTGCCACCGTTGGCCCGGCGATATATTCCTTCAAGATCCGGAACGTTTGATTCTCCGTTAATTGCCCGTTAATCAACCGTTAATTTGACTATCAAAAAGCCATAAAAAACCCTACACCCGACAATGCAATTAACGACTTATTAACGGCAATTAACGGAGCCCTCCACACACCAACGAAAAAATTTATATGGAAAATTATATGGAACAGGAAATGGAAAAGAAAATGGAAAAGAAAAAGAAGAAACAGGCGGAGAAAGAGAACCGCCAGCAAATTGCTTCCGACTGGATTACGGAAAACTACCTCCAATGGGAACGGCTCAGGGTGGAAACAGTCAGACACCGCCAAACTCTTTGAAGACCATGGATATAAAAATAAAAAAGAGAGTGGAGGGTATTTCTTCTGAAAATCAGATGCGCTTTCGCAAAATAATTGTATTTTTGCGAAAGCAAAACAAAATATATGGAACAATTCAAATTCGATTTTTTCAAAAAGGAGCACAGCAGTCAGACCATGAATGTTGTCACACTCTCCAAAGCAGAATGTGATAAGGTTTTTGCCTCGTTTTGTTCGGCATATAATATGGAGAAACAAGAGCGAAACCAAGTCTTTGACATTATTCAAGATAAGGGCATCCCGGTAAACTTCACAAACGCAGAAGAGAAAAATTTTGATTTGTCTTGTTTAATATCCGAAAATTGCAAGAGGCAGTTGCCCACACATCTTTATGTATGTTGGGATTATTTTTATGCAATAGACCGTTTTGACTATAATGATATCGTTAAATATTTTAGTGATATATGGTATCCATCAGTTGATGACATAATAATTTTTGATGACTCATATAAAGTTTGTATGATGATAAGACACGATGGCGTAATTTATTTATTGAATAAAAAACCTCAGAAATAAGAAACAAATACAACGTTTTGGGTATTCTAAGGGTGTTGCGCAAGACGCATGACGGCAGCTATCTCGTAAAGCACCGCCAAGCGCCCAAGCAGGAAACAACGCAGACTATCAGACAAGTACAAGCAGCCACGGCATCATTGTCTTTTCCCATATAATATCATTGGCACTGTATATATATAATAAGGTGTAAAAAAACGACCGCCCTATAGAGTTTTACCTCTATGGGCGGTCGTTTTTATTTATTCATAAAGCGTTTGTGGCTTTATTACTTCTTTTTCTCTGTTGCAGCCTTCTCAGCGGGAGCCTGCTTGTATGCCTTGTTGAGTCCGGCGATAACCTCGTTGGTTATATCGTGAGCCTTATCGGCATAGAGGATGTTGTCGCCAGCCTTGCTGAGGATGAGGGTGTACTTCTTGTCCTTGTTGTAGAGGGCGAGATAGTGCTGGATAGAATCGCGGAGAGCGTTGTTGTACTTCTCGGTCTCGGTCTGGAACTCACCGCTCAAGCGCTGGTTGAGAGCCTGAAGGTCATTGCTCTGCTTCTGAAGTGACATCTGAATAGACTGTGCCTGCTCGCGTGTGTAGGCATTCTGCTGCACCTTCTGCTGGAAGTTGGCTGCGGCAGCCTCAAGAGCCTGCTGCTTCTGTGCGAGAGTGTTCTGGATATTCTGACCCTTCTTCTGAAGGATGAGTGAGTAGTCCTTGCAGAACTTGTACTGCGACATGATGCTGTCTACCTCAACGTAAGCAATCTTAGTTTCAGTAGAAGCAGTCTGTGCTGCCGGTTCCTTGTCGTCTACCTGCGACTTTGACTTGTCGCAAGATGTCATTGCCACAGCAGCAAAAGCAGCAATAGCAAGTGTGCGGAAAAAGTTTTTCTTGTTCATTGTATTTATTATTTTAATTATTTCACACCTTACGCATCCGCTTAATAGGCTCCGTTGCGCTTGCGTGCTTCGCGGTCCTGATCCATTACGCAGTGGATACCGAGCTTGCGCAGACCGGGATTGTCGTGAACATGTTGCGACGAGAACTTGCCGTTGCGTTTCAGTAGAAGCTTAATGGATAGCAAAGCAAACGCTATAGCAATAATTAACAGGCTTAAAAGCAGAAGTTTAATCATTTTTACTAACTTTGTATCGAAATGGGAAACCCATAGCGACAGATTTATTTACGTGCAAAGGTAATGCAAATCGGTCGCATGACAAAATAAATTATTGAAAATTCAGATTATTATTGTAACAACATAAAGAAATTAAGAAAAAATGAGTAATTGCGAATTGAAACCGGCTCGCGTATTCGAGCAGTTTGCAGAAATCAACAAAATTCCCCGCCCCTCAAAGCATGAGGAGCAGATGATTGAGTATCTGAAAGAGTTTGGCCGTAAGCGCAATCTCGAAACCGAGATTGACGAGACCGGCAACGTTATCATCCGCAAGCCCGCTACCAAGGGACATGAGAACGCTCCGATGATTAGTTTGCAAAGCCATATGGATATGGTATGCGACAAGCTCGTAGATGTTGACATCGACTTCTTCAACGACCCTATCCAGACCTACATCGACGGCGAATGGCTCAGAGCCAAAGGCACTACTCTTGGTGCTGACGACGGCATAGGTTGCGCCATTGAGCTGGCTGTTCTCGACAGCGACGACATTGAGCACGGTCCTATCGAATGCGTCTTCACACGCGACGAGGAGACAAGCCTTGGCGGTGCTTTGGGCATGAAGCCGGGATTCATGAAGGGCGATATGCTCATCAACCTCGACTCTGAGGACGAGGGTCAGATTTTCATCTCATGCGCCGGCGGCAAGACTACTTCGGTGAAGTTCACATTCGACCGCGAGCAGGCTCCTGAGGGTTACTTCTTCATGAAGGCTTCTATCAAGGGATTGAAGGGTGGACACTCGGGCGACGACATCAACAAGAAGCGCGCCAACGCCATAAAGATTCTCGACCGCTTCCTCTACCTTGAGCAGGACAAGATGGACGTACGTCTGGCTCAGTTCAACTCGGGCAAGCTGCACAACGCCATTCCTCGCGACGGTGTCATCGTATTTGCTGTTCCCGCAGCCGAAAAGGAGACTGTACGTGTTGACTGGAACGTATTCACAGCCAATGTTGAAGACGAGTATCACGTTACTGACACTGCCATGGAGTTCCATCTCGAAAGCACTGACGCAGAGCCGGTTATCGCCAAGGACGCAAGTCGTCGCGTAATCCTCGCTTTGCAGGCTGCCGACAACGGCGTATTTGCTATGTGTCAGGACGAGGCTTTGGCTGACATGGTTGAGACTTCTAACAACATTGCAAGCGTTGCTTCTTCAGAGAACGAAATCAATATCATCACCTCGCAGCGCTCTAACGTTATGAGCAACCTCGAGAATGAGTCGAACACCATTAAGGCTGTATTCGAGCTGGCTGGTGCTGAGGTTAAGCAGAGCGACGGCTATCCTGCATGGAAGATGAACCCTAACAGCAAGCTGACAAAGGTGGCTGTTGAGTCATACAAGAAGCTGTTCGGCAAGGAGCCTATCGTACGCGGTATCCACGCCGGTCTGGAGTGCGGTCTGTTCTCAGAGCGCTACCCCAACCTCGACATGGTATCATTCGGCCCGACACTGCGCGACGTTCACACTCCTGAAGAGCGCCTGCACATCCCGACCGTACAGATGGTATGGGACCACTTGCTCGACATCATGAAGCATGTATAATGCTCAAGCAAACGCTTGAACTTTCGCAAGTTCAGAGAATTCAGTAGTTAAAGGAGTTAAGAAGTTAAAGCCAAATGCTTATAATTCTATATCAAGCAAAAAAAACTAATGGCTTCGCTCGGCTTTGCCGCTTGCAAGCAAGAACTCCTTAGCGACCGTAGGACGCGACAACTCCTTAACTACTTTCGCTTGCGAAACTTAAATAAAAAAAAAGAGGGTGTGTCAAAAGTCAGTTATATGGGTTGAATGCAACAAATGTAGGAGGGTAGGGCATCCTTGCCCTACCCACTCAGCCTTCATTTTCAGTAGATTGAGTGGGTATAGCAGGGATGCTATACCCTCCTACTAATAGCTCTATTCTTGTCTTTTCGACTTTTGACACACCCTCTTTTTTTGTTATTTTCTATTCGAGAGAAAATCGATTCTTATTCTGAATTGTCCCGATTACTTGTTCGAGACAATCTCAAACACTTCTACAGCTCCCTCAAGCTGGCACTTCACGGCATTGGCATCGACATTCACCTTAGCCATATTGCCCTCAATCGGTGTGCTTGCCACGAGTTTGCCCTTCTTGTTATACTGCTTGAGCACTACCCCACCAGCCTTTGGCAGGTTGACGAGCATGGTGTAGCTCTTGGTTCCCTTCTCAACGCCGAATGCCAGACTGCCTTCGCTCTTGAACGAAGAGCAAGGATTCTCGTCGAAGCAATTCATAGCACCGAGCATGTCAGCCGACTCCACCTTGAATGCAAGGTTTTCGGGATTTACCGGATTTACTACAAACTCACGAACGGCACACCAGCTCTTCTTCTCCGACTGAAGCTTGCGCATGCGTACATAGCGAGCTTCTACCGGATTGCCTTTCCAGTTGATGATGTATGTCTTCTGCAATTCGCCGGTGAGCGGTGTCCATGTCTTGCCGTCGGCAGAAGCCTCAACGATGACGTTGTCGAAGTAGTCGACGTCGTCAACCGAGTTGCGTCCCTGCAGAATGCGTACCTCGCGCACGGGGCGAACAGCTCCGAGGTCCAGACCAATCCAGTCGCCTGTGTTCTGGCTTGCACCCGAATGATAGAACGTAGTAGAGTCGTTGTCGAGCATCAGCTTGTTCTGTGTGGTGCCGAGCGACTTGTATGTACCCACGCCCTTATAGAACGCCGGAGTCTTGCCAGCCACTTTCTTGAAGAACTCTACAGCCATATCGTCCATACCATTCTCGTAGAACGGCTGCAGCTTCATTGTTCCCGACTTGTGTGCCTGATAAGCAGCCATGTCGGCAGTAGACATGCGGTTGCTGATATATCCGTTCCAGAAAGCCTCATACTTGCCGTCCTTGAACTGGCTCATCAATGTGAGAGTGTTCTTGCCACGTGTGCCGAGCTTCTTGAACTCAGCCAGCCACGGGCGCAGTTCCTTCATGAGCAGCGCGTTCTTGCAGTCGCGCTCCATGATGGCAGGAGCCTTCTCCACACGGTCGAACTCTGCATACAGATTGTCGTAATCCTTCTTGTTGTAGTCGGCAAGACGGAAAGTCTTGGTCTCCCACGACTCTATGCGGCGATAGCCAGTCTCGGTGTCGCACGAGTGTATGGCGAATGTGCGGTAAGCATCGTGTGCTTCGGGCGTTACGTCAACAAGCGAGCGCTCCCAGTTGTCGATGGCATTGTATGCCGAAACATTCCAGTTATAGTCAGCCACACCGTAGAGAGCGAGCTTCGAAGCCTCGCCGTGCTCCATCGGATTGCTCAATACTCCGCATGTCTGCTCAGCGGTGAGGTCGGTCTCAAGTCCGTACACCGGACCCTGCATGATGATATGGCGTGCATAGTCAGTCACGGGGAAGTTCCACCAATAGTAAGCCGGGCGCTTGATGCGCGAGTCTACGAAGTCGAGTGTCTCCTTTGTGAGGTCCGAGCAAACCACGGCACCTGTCCAGAACACGTTGATTGACGGATCAAGACGCTTGCCATAGATGGCGAGCTGTCCGTTTTCCTTCGGGCTTGCCCACAACTGTGAGTAGTCGGTAGGACAAACTACGAGCGGCGCAACGTCGCCCTTTGTCTTCACAAACTCCTTGGTGAGGCGGTTGAGCAAATCGACCTGCTTGTTCGAGTCGGTTCCTTCGCCCTCGATGTCGTCGAAGTGTATGGCAAACGAACGAACGCCAAGGTCGTACATATGATTGAACTTGTTGACGAGGTTCTGATAGTCTTCCTCGTTCCACTTGATGTCCTTGCCCGGGTGTATAGCCCAAACGAAGTCGACACGGTTGCGTCGGCAAGCCTCAACGAGTTCGTGTATGTTGCGAGCCTGATCGTCGGGATAAGGCAGACGCCAGTTGGGTGAACTATGATAGGGATCGTCCTTCGGACCGTAAACATACTCGTTGAGCTTGTTGCGTCCGTAGTAGTCGATGAGCGAGAGGCGCACCTGATGCGACCAGGGTTCGCCATAGAATCCCTCTACAACACCGCGCAATGGCAGGTCGGGGTAGTCGTTGCATGTGAGATAAGGCATATTGCCGTTCAGCACGGGCGAAGCCAGCACCTGCTTCATTGTCTGTATGCCGTAGAACGCACCGCGCTCGTCGTAGCCAACGATGTTGATGCCCTTCTTGTCGGCTGTGAGCAGATAGGCACCCGACACCATCTTCTTCAGTCCAGCCTTCTGTGCCTGCTTCTTGCCGAAGTCGATTGTAAGGCGCACACCTTTCTTATTGGCTTTGAGGAAACCAAAGTCGTCTGCAAACTTATGCTGCTTGTCTACCAGGTTAACGCCGTTGGCCAGATTGAGAAGTACATCGGTCTGCACGTTGAAATTGTGTGGTGTAGGGTTGATGACGATGCCGTGATGGTCGAGCTTCTTGCCCGGAACAACGTTGACATCCTGTTTCTCGCCACGCTGCGAACTGAGGTCGAAGCCGTCGTCCTGCGCCTGCACGCCGCTGAAAGCCGCTGCGAACAGTGCGGTCAGTAAGAATTTGTTTCTGATCATTGTTGTTTATCTATTGTTTTAGTAATATCAATGGTTGATGCGTAGTAAAATAAAGTGTATGCAAATTTACACAAAATAATTCGATTTTGCGTTGTCAGCAATGAAATAACAACAATATATAACAAAAACAATAACAATATATAAGCAAAAAAGAGGTTTTCCGTTTTATTGGAAAACCTCTCTTCTATGTCGGGGCGACAGGATTCGAACCTGCGACCACCTGGTCCCAAACCAGGCGCGCTACCGGACTGCGCTACACCCCGTTCCGATTTAGCGAGTGCAAAGGTAGATATAATTTTTGAAACCACCAAATATTTCAGTGCTTTTTTATCTGAAAAAGACAAGTTGCGCTGCCACATTGTGTCTAAAAGAACAAAATCCAGACCGAAAACCAGAACCGCATAGTCCATAGTCAAGAGCGAAATCAAGCTCCACCCGTCAGGGTTTCATAGCATGTTCTTTGTATGTTACAGCAGACTACGCGAAATGTTTTGTTAATTATCTATTGTATTCTTGTTCCTTATGTCTTATTATTTATCTTAAGTTCAGACACGGGTGGCGGCGCATGCGCAGAAGTTTCCCGGCAGGCGTTCAGTCTTCTGCTACTTGCCTGTTTGGTTGAATAATGGCGCCCTACTCTTTTCCGAGGTTCGACACCTTATTATATATATCGTTCAAATCGTTTGGTATGGTTATCTTGAGTTGTGCCACACGACGGTTCTCACGGTTCTTATACTCGTTGAACTCCTTCTCTATCACTGCCACGGCTGCCAGATAGTCAGCGTTCTTGACATCATATTCGCCACGCTTGCGCTCCTCATCCTCGCGCAGGGCTTCGTCTATCTTGTGCGTATAGCCGTTGAGTTCGGCCTGCGCCTTGCGATATTCGTTCTGCAGAGCGAAGAAGCTGGCTTCCACTTCATTGAGTTTCACGCTCGGCTCATATCTATAGAGCAGTGTGTCACGACCGCCTCCGTCAATCTCGGCTTCCTGACACAGACGCTTCATATACTCCTTGCGTGCGTCAGACAAGTGTCCGTCGGGGTGGATATGCTTGCCAAACGCCGATGCCTTGGCTTCGAGCGAGAGTATACGCGCGCGTTCCTTTATAGATAGTGTCGCCACATACTGCTCGCGTGTCATGGCTGTCTGCATCTCGGGACGCTCCGGCATCTCGGTGCCCTTATCCTTGCAATACTGCTCGATGGTGAGTTTCTGTATGTCGGTGAGCATCTGTGAGCGCATCTTGATTGCCTCGCGCAGCCATGCTATGAGCGAATTGGCGAGCGATATGTCGCGCAACTTCACGGCGATGTCGTCGAGTTGCTGGCTGGTGCATCCTCGCTGCACACGCTGCTCCTTGTCCGACCCGATGATGGTGAGATAAGTATTGTAGAACTCTACACTCTCAAGCTCCTGCTCTTGCGCCTTGACATATTCCTTGGCAAGATTGGCTATGTGATTGGCAGATGTCGATGTAAGTCCGTTTTCGGCGAAAAAAGTAAGATCCTGTTCCATAGATTTAAAAAGTTAGTGATGCAGTTTAACATACAATAACTATGCCAAAGCCAACGAAAAGGGTCAAAATGATTTGCTTTTTGACGCACCCTCCTCCTACAGTCAGCCCGTTTCAGCCTCTATTAGCTTTCAAATCATACAGCTGGGGGTGTGTCAAAAGTCGAAAAAATAAGAATAGGGCTATTAGTAGGAGGGTATAGCATCCCTGCTATACCCACTCAATCTACTGAAAATGAAGGCAGAGTGGGTAGGGCAGGGATGCCCTACCCTCCTACATTTGTTGCATTCAATCCATATAATTGACTTTTGACACACCCTCCTGGGGGTAGGGCTTATTTCAAAAAGGAGTCCTTTTGCATTCCAAAACGAGTCCTTTTACTCTCCAAAAGGAGTCCTTTTGCACTCCAAAACGAATCCTTTAGCAAGCCAAAAGGACTACATTTTCAACTTCTAATAATATCACATGAAATGCAGGATGAGCAAAACGAAAAAAAACGATGAGCCAAACGAAAAAAGCGGTTTGACTTTATCGCTTTATGGATAAAATCAAACCGCTTTTATTTAAAGTTTATATTGTTCGGCTACTCTGCAATAAGCGAGAACTCGGCAGCCGATGCGTAGTCGACACCATAGTGTGCATTGAGAGCACGGAATCGTACGTAGCGTGCCTTTACCGGCTTGTCGAACATCACAGTCTTAAGCTCGCCCGAGCGGTCGAACTCTCCCTTAAGGATTGCGTTGCCCCATGTCTTGCCGTCGTTGCTAACGTAAATCTCGTAGTTCTTGATACGGCCGTAGCCCGTGTCCTGACGTGGCATAAACTTGAATCCCTTGATTGTCTTAGGCTCCGAAGCGTCGAAGTCGACCCAATGAGGATACTTGGCAAGTGTGATAGAGTACATGGTGTGCCAGATAGTAGTCTCGTCGCCATCAACAAGATTTACGGCGTCGCCCTCCTCAGGCTCTTCCGACGATACGAAGGCTATCTGCAGAGGCACAAAGTCAACCTTATCGAATGTCATCGTGGTCTTCTGGCTGGGTGTTTCCTTATACCATGTGGTGATGGTTCCGCCCTTGCTCATGTCTATCGCGCCCTTATACACCATCGGTTTCTTGGCTCCGTTGACGGCATAAACGATGGTACGGTTCTTTGCAGGTGTTGAAAGCATAACCTTACCTGTCAACTTATGCTCAATGCCGATAGGCTGCTCGCCCGAGAGCGAAACCTTCGAAGCCTCGGCTACGGCTGAAGCTGTAGCCTGTGCCGGACGTATCACGAATCCGAAGTTGTAGTTCTGGCTGTATGTACGGTCGTCCTTAAGCGGTCCACCCTGTCCGCAGCTGGCTCCACCGAGTCCGGTCACCTTAGCATCGAGGTGCAGATAGGTGCCGTCTGAAGCAGGCAATTCGTTGGCATGTGCCACTACTGTCATCTGCTGGGCGCTCCATGGCAATGCCGATACCGACATTGTGCTGTCTGCTACGAACACTACACTCTGCTTGCCCTGCTCGGTGAGTGCACACCAGCGCACTTCCTCACGGTTGCCCATCGACTGTGGCTTAGGCAAGAGGATGTCCTGCTCGCCTACAATGCCACGATGATGCTCTATAAACTGACCGGTCTTGCGGTCGTTATAGTTGTTGACGGGTCCGCGTCCGTAGTAATCGAACTGCTTGTATGTGTTAGGCAACTTCATAGCGTAGCCTATTCGCGGCAGTATTACGCTGTTGCGGTTGGCAGAGATTGCACTGTTGAGTTCTATAGAACCGTCCTTGTAGATGGTATATACCTGATTGGTAGTGAACTTGAAGTCGTTCTTGCCAAGTTTCTGCTTGTCTACATTGAATGTATAAGCCGACTCCGGGTCGCGGTCGCGGTTAGAGTAAACCTGCTTGCAACCCTCCTTGCCCTGGCTTTCAACTGTCATGCTGATCTGAAGCGAACCGTCCTTCTGCTTCATTACGCTCGGTTTGCCTACTACATGATGGTCGAGATCGTAGAGACCGAACTTGAACCATGCATTGTGATAGCCTATACCGGCATCGTTATCGGTAGGCGCACGGAAGGCATCGAGCTTCGGTCCGTTGCCCTCAGCGAACACTGTATTGCCGCCATACGACAAGCTATTGAGTGCTCCATCAGTCAGACTGAACGTTGCATTGAAGTTGTCACCATTCACAGTGACGGTCTTTGCATCCTGAGTAAAGGTGATATTGCCCTTGGCATTTGCCACATCCTTAACGGCTACTGCCTTCATGTCGGCACCCTTCACACGCAACTGCTCCTCCATCTGTACATATCCTTTCTTAGCCCAAGGCATATCCTTGCCCTGCAAGAACTGCACCTTGACGAAGTATTCGCTCTGCGGGTCGAGCTTAGAGTAGTCGTAGTCGAGTGTGTATTCCTGACGTTCGCGCGGACCGACGATGTTCTTGGCACCCATAAGCTGTCCGTCGTGCTTGATGCACTCACCGTCTTTCCACAACGACCATACTATCTGATAACCGCGCAGCGGCTCAAAGTAGTTCTTGTTGAATATCTCGATGCGGCCCTGAGTCATGTCTACTGCCTTCACACCTACGTTCTGATATACCTTCTTCACCTCAAAATACTGTGCCTTAGGCGAAAGGTCGGGACGCATGATACCATTCATACAGAACATACCGTCGTTAGGCTTGTTGTCCATACCGAAGTCGCCACCATAGCCCCAATACTTCTTGCCGGTCTTCGAGTCGACGTTATACAATGCCTGGTCTACCCAGTCCCAGATGGCACCGCCCATAAAGAAGTTGGTGCTTTCTATCGCATTCCAGTAGTCAACGAGGTTGCCTACGGCGTTACCCATTGAGTGTGCATACTCAGAGATATGATAAGGATACTTGATATCATACTTTCCCTTCACAGCTTCCTGCACCCATGGTATAGAAGGATACTGGTTTGAACCCATATCCACGATGTTGTTGTTGCGCTCATACTGCACGGGACGGCTTGTGTCGTATGCCTTTATGGCTGCATAGCAGTCCTTGAAGGTATCGCCAGGACCTGCCTCGTTGCCCAGACTCCATATCACTACCGACGGATTGTTAACAGTAGCGTGTACCATCTCCATATTGCGTGCAACGTGGGCGTTGCGGAACTCCTTGACATGCGACAACGATTCCTTGCCATAATAGTACTGATGGCTCTCGATGTTGGCCTCATCCTCAAGATAGATGCCGTACTTATCGCACAGATAGTACCAGTATGGAGCGTCGGGATAGTGACAGTCGCGCACGTGGTTGATGTTGCCGCGCTTCATAAGGAACACTTCGTGCTCCATCTGCTTGCGTGTCACATAGTGGCCTGTAGCAGGATTGTTCTCATGACGGTTCACACCCTTCATCTTGATGGGCTGTCCGTTGAGATAATAGTAGCGGCCTGCCAGTCCGAACTCGTCCTTTTCGGCAGGTGTATCCTTAATCTCTATCTTGCGGAAGCCTACGTTTGTAGAGAATGTCTCTACTGTATTGCCCTTCTTGTCCTTCAGTTCGCCTACGAGAGTGTAGCGATGCGGAGCCTCAGCACTCCACGGTTTCACGATGTTGCCAGCCTTAAGCGTAACCGAAGCTGTGAGGTTGCCGTTCTTGTTTATGTCGCCTACGATAGCAGTAGCACCTACGCCAGGCACGAGAGTGTTCTCGTCGGAATAGAGACGGTTTTCGTATAGCTTATAGTCGATAGTGTAACCCTTCACCGCCTTGGCTGTGAGATTGCTCACATTAGCCGTGATATGGAGCGAAGCATCGGTGTATGTATCGTCGTAATCGGGAATTGCCTTGATGTCGCGCACCTGCACCTTGGGCTTGGCTGTAATCGAAACGCTGCGGAATATACCCGGCAGACGGAACATATCCTGGCTCTCGAGGAACGAGCCGTCGCTATGACGGTAAACCTCAACAGCCACTACGTTGCTGCCTTTATTATTTAAATAAGGTGTAATGTCAAACTGCGCGAGGTTGCGCGAGTTCTTTGCAAAACCTACATATTTACCATTGATGTAGAGATAGAAAAACGAGTCGACACCGTCGAAGTTGATATACACCTCCTTGCCCTTCCAATCGGCAGGCACATCAAACGTTCGGCGGTATGAGCCTACTTCGTTACGGTTCTTGTAAGTCATCCAGTTCTGAGGCGGAGTACGCATTACACCACCCTTCCAGTCGCCCACTTTGACACTGTGCTGGAATATTACACGCTGGTTGGAATACAATGGCATTCCATACTTGAATGTTCCGTCGTCCTTGGCACCTGCCATGTTCCAGTTCATAGGAACCTGCACACGATCCCAAGCCGACGCATCGTAATCAGTACGATAGAAGTCCTTCGGACGTTCATCAGGATTCTTTGCCCAATGGAAAAGCCATTCGCCGTCGAGCGTTTTCCAAAGCGAAGAGTTCTCGGGCAGCACTCGGCGTGCCTCGTCCACGTTCTTGAACGAGAAGAACCACGCATGTGGCTGCTGCTTGTTGTAAGCCACTGAGTCGGGACTCTGCCACTCCCATCCAGTAGGAGCCTGCATCTGTCCGTAATAGAAACCTCCAAGCTGTGTGGTCTGAGCGCACATTGGCGATGCCATCAGAGCAGCCAGAAGGGTCAGGGTTGATTTGTTCATTGTTGTTATTAAATTTATAAGTATTTTGTTTTGCTGTCTTATACGTTGAAGAATCTATCCTTATTGGATGAAGGATTATTTCTTATATGTTGAAATATTTGTCGAGTATTTCCTCGGCCTTGCCGTCTGAATTGTCGATATCTTCTATTATTTCACCCTTTTCGAGCAACGCCACACGTGTTGAAATATCCACGGTGTGCTGCAGATTATGGCTCGACACTATCACAGTTGAACCTGTAGAACGGTTGAATTCGGTCAGAATACGTTTCAGTTGGTTCTGGCTGCTTGGGTCGAGAAAGTTGAACGGCTCGTCAAGTATCACGAGTTGCGGACTATTTAGCAATGTTGCCACAATGCCAATCTTCTGCTTGTTGCCAGCCGAAAAGTCGCGTATGTACTTCTTCTGTCCCATTATCTCGTCGCTCATGAAGGCCTTGAACGCCTCAAGACGTTCGTTCACCTGCTCCTTTGTCATTCCCGACACCTTGCCTACAAACTCAAAATACTCCTCAGCGGTAAGGAAGTCGATGAGAAAAGAGTTGTCGATGAAAGCGCCAGTCAGCAGTTTCCAGTCTTCGCTCTTTGCCGGGTCAATCTCGTCAGGCACCGCCGTAGGGTCTGCAATTGACTGCTGCAAATCGGCAGCAAGCATCTGCTTATTGGGAATCATAATGACATTGCCCTCTGTAGCTTTCGCCAAATCAAGCATCAAGCGGAACAATGTGGTCTTGCCGGCACCATTGTTGCCAACGAGTCCTAACACCTCACCATCATTAATGGTAAACTGCCGGATGTCAACGGCAGTATGTTCGCCGAAACACTTTTTGAGATTATTGAGTTGTATACGCATCTTTTTTGTGGCAAATTTAATGATTTTCTGACACAACAGCAAATTTTACGTGACATAATACAGCATTATGCCACGCTTAATTCACTTGTTTTCAAGTTCCATCTTAAGGAATTTCGGAGTGTAGCCTTCCTTCGATTCAGCCACTTCTTCGGGCGTTCCGGCTATAAGCAAGCGTCCGCCGCCACGTCCACCTTCCGGTCCTATGTCGATAATGTTATCGGCAAGCTTTATAACATCAAGATTATGCTCGATTATTATAACCGTGTTGCCACGGTCGACAAGCTGCTGCAGCACATCCATAAGAATGCGGATGTCCTCAAAGTGGAGTCCGGTTGTAGGCTCGTCGAGTATGTAAAGCGTCTTGCCTGTGTCGCGCTTGCTCAGTTCGGTAGCCAGTTTCACACGCTGGCTTTCACCTCCCGACAGCGTTGTCGAGGGTTGTCCGAGCTTGATATATCCCAGTCCCACGTCCTGTATGGTCTTTATCTTCTGCAATATGGCAGGCACATTCTCGAAGAACTCTACCGCCTGGTTGATAGTCATGTCCAATACGTCGGCTATGCTCTTGCCCTTATAGCGCACCTCAAGCGTCTCGCGGTTGTAGCGTTTGCCGTGACATACCTCGCAAGGAACCATCACATCGGGCAGGAAGTTCATCTCTATAGTCTTGTAACCGTTGCCCTTGCACGTCTCGCAGCGCCCGCCCTTCACGTTGAATGAGAAACGTCCAGGCTTGTATCCTCGTATCTTCGCCTCGGGCAGAGCCACAAACAGCGAACGAATGTCAGAGAATACGCCTGTATATGTAGCAGGATTGGAACGTGGAGTACGTCCTAATGGCGACTGATCCACATTCACCACCTTATCTATATATTCTATTCCTTCGATAGAATCATACGGCATCGGCTTCTTTAACGAACGGTAGAAATGTTGGGAAAGGATGGGCTGCAACGTTTCATTGATAAGAGTTGACTTGCCCGAACCGCTCACTCCGGTCACCACGATAAGTTCGCCAAGCGGGAACGACACATCAATGTTCTTCAGATTGTTGCCGTGTGCTCCGTGTATAGTTATCGACTTGCCATTGCCTTTGCGTCGTTCGGCAGGCACGGCAATCTTCCTTTCGCCGTTGAGATAGTCGGCTGTGAGCGTATGATGACCCAACATGTCCTGCGGAGTGCCTTGAAACACCACCTCACCACCACGCATTCCAGCCTTCGGACCAATGTCTACAATCCAGTCGGCAGCAAGCATCATGTCCTTGTCGTGCTCAACTACCACCACCGTGTTGCCCATATCGCGCAACTGCTTGAGCGAGTGGATAAGCCGCTC
>OQVZ01000486.1_pt1 | contig 15281 bp, 4 predicted proteins | sample 1691571 | NCBI WGS metagenome assembly OQVZ01 (sample SAMN03418261, study PRJEB22391) | human gut metagenome | biome: human-gut; feature: organic feature; material: feces | host: Homo sapiens | place: Tanzania | collected 2013-01
CACTCGCTCGACTATAACATTCCAGCCGAGATACGACTGCCTAAGATTTATCATAAAAGGGGTGCATTGGCGGCTGCACGCGAGCCTGATGATGTTAATCCGAAACGAGAATCAAGCAGTTCGCAGTTCTATATAGTATATGGCAAGAAGCAGGACGAGAAGGGACTGCAACGTGGACGCGACAATCTGCATAAACTCTTTGGCGACAGCATACAGATGACAGACGAAATGCTGGAGACATATACCAATATTGGCGGCACGCCACATCTTGATGGCGGATATACGGTATTTGGCGAGGTGCTTGAAGGGATGGATGTTGTAGACCGCATTCAACGTGTGGAACGTGATGAAAACGACCGTCCACTTGAGGATGTAAGAATTATAAAAGCCACTATATTGAAAGATATTCCGGGAATGGAAAAGAAACCTAAGAAGGTGGTAAAGAAGGTGGTGCGTAAAAAGTGATGTATGATAACCAGATGCTATCTTGAAATAACGAATGTGTGCAACCTAAATTGTGTGTTTTGTCCTAAAACCACAAGGGAGAAGCATACGCTGACGTTGGAGGAATTTGATACTCTGACAAACCGACTGAAAGGTGAGGTAAAGTTTCTTTACTTCCACCTTATGGGCGAGCCTTTCCTTCATCCTCAGTTGCCGCAGTTTGTACTTATGGCAAGGCAAAAGGGATTTGTGCCTGTGCTTACTACCAATGGCACACTGCTGAGCAAGCGCACGGATATGCTTGATGCCCTACCCCACAAGCTACAGATTTCGTTGCACTCGCACGAGGGCAACGGCAAGGCTAACCTGCAAGAGTATATAGACGAGGTGATGACTTTTGCTAAGGAGGCTGCACATAGAGGTTGCGTCATTGTGCTGCGCCTATGGAACGAGGGCGGACACAACAGTCAGAACGCGGAGATTCTCGACCTTATTGCGCAGCGCCAGGCGCGTCCTTGGACCGAGCGCCACGACGGTTGGCGACTTGCCGACAATCTCTTCGTCGAGAACGACAATATGTTCGAATGGCCCGACCTTCAGCACGCCGTCTACGACGAGCAGGAGGTGTTCTGCTACGCCCTGCGCAATCAGATTGGCGTGCTTGTCGACGGTACTGTGGTGCCGTGCTGTCTCGACCACAACGGCGACATTGCGCTTGGCAATCTGTTCAGTCAGAGCCTTGCCGACATCCTCACCGCTCCGCGGGCACGCGCTCTGTACGACGGCTTCACCAGTCATACCGCCGTCGAGCCGCTCTGCCAGCGTTGTGGCTATTCGGCCGTATCGAAGCGATTCAGGAAGTGAAAAAACTTTCATATTTTTCGAGGTTATTCGGGTGGAATTAGCACTTTTTTATTATTTTTGCACCGTGGCACATAACGCCATGGGGCTTTTATGTTGATATTTCTATATGATTTGGTAACCGTCTACATCATTCCCGGAATGATGCTTGCATTCGGTATATGCTTACTCTTCCTTTCCATTCCCGACAAGGAAGGGCTCAAGAATTATGTGTTTGCGCGCAAGGTGATGGGCGTCACGTTCCTTGTTTATTGTGTGGCGCTTATTTGCGAGGCGGTGACGCGCGAGCCGCTTGTGGGCGACTTGCTCAATAGCATGATCGTCATAGCCATCGGCATTACGCAAGCCTTTCTGTTCACCTATTCGCTCATTGCGTTGCTCGATATAGGTTTCTTCACCAAGGCCACGGCGTGTCGCGAGACCTTGGTCATAGCCATCACCACAGTGGCGGCGTTTGTCCTGTTCTTTCTCTGCCCACAGGGCAGCAGGGCGCTCATCTTCTATGGCTTTTCGCTTTGGTACATGTTGCTCATGGCGCGTTATGTGGCGCTCTTCCGTCGCTATTACAAACGCTACCTGCAGTTGATGGACAACTATTTCTCCGACAGCGAGCGCAAACGACTGCATTGGGTGCCCGTGGCTTTCTACAGTGCATTCGGCGTTGGCATCATCGCCCTACTGTTCGCGTGGATGATAACACCGCTTACGCAACTGCTGTTCATGCTCGTCACAACAGTCTATTATTCGGTGTTTGCCATACGCTTCATCAATTATGTGGATATCTTCCCCAAGATCAAGGAGCCTTTGCAAGATACCGTTTGCGAAGCTGCCGAACCCGTGGAGGTGTCTACCGACCCTTCCTCCGACATGATGGTCGTACCGACCGACGACGACCTGCTGCTCATGCAAGAGATCGAACGGTTGATGCAAGAGCAAGCCCTCTTCAAGGCGACCGACCTCTCGATAGCTAACCTTGCGGCCTTATGCGGCAAGAGCCATCGTGTGGTGTCGATGGCCATCAACCATTGTCAGGGTGTCAACTTCAAGACCTACATCAACGAGTATCGCGTGGCTGAAGCCACAAGGCTCATTGAGGCGGGATGGCTCAAGCACCACACGCTCGACGCCCTTGCCTTGGAGACTGGGTTTGCCGGAAGGGTGAATCTCTATCGTGCGTTCAAGCGCAAGATGGGCGTGTCGCCAACCGATTGGGAGGCGAAGGCGAGGGCCTGAAAACCCGATGGAATGGCGGTTTTTGGTTACACTTTACGCATTGTGTAACCACCATAACGTTTTTTTCGCTTAAGATTTCTTTGTATTCGTTTAAATTTGCAAAGGGTCGAACCAGCATTGCGCTGCAAGTTGGTTGCCCCCATTGCATCAGATAATCCTAACGAAACAAATTCATCTAAGCGATTATGAAAGAAAACCATTACTCACAACCCAACTTCTCACCGCCTCAGGTGGCGAGGGGCAAGCAATGTCAGAGCACGCCGCCTTGGCGGCGTAGGCTTTTGACGTTCCTCCTGCTGGTCATGGCCTTGGTCGTGCCGCGGCAGGCGTATGCCGGAGCACACTTCGGCACGGATTATGGTAGCAATTCACGCTACAACTCACGCATCTCGCACCATCCCACAGTGGACGAACCATGGATTACCGTCTATTTCTGGTTCTACGACAGGGACGGTTATGACGGATATTTCCTGCACGACGAAACAGAGAGGGGCCACAAAGGTCCCGCCGTTTATGTAGATGGCAAATACATCTGCTCACCCGACTGGGAATTGGCATGGCCCGCAAACAATGGCAACGGCGACGGACTGGAAGACGAGCGTGGTGTCAGCGGATGGTGGGGCAGCACCTACACCAGGAATGTTGACGGCGTGAACTACACCGTACGCTTTTGGGATCCACGAAGAGTGTATGATCAATATTGGGTGGAGATGGTCATCTATATTGACAAGATGGCTGTGGCTACCGAGCACGACATCAAGATTCGCGGTAAGTGGAAAATCAACGAAACAAGTAATGCGTGGGAGGAACGCACGTTCCGAACCCAAGCCATCAGGAACATATTTACGGACAGCCCAAATTACGAACGTACCTATGGCTCGTTGAAGGTGAAGGGGAGTTCGCTCAACACGAGCTACGGCCCAACCACCGTGGCTATGACCACCGACGGTTCGTATTACAAAAACTACGGCAACGGCAAGCGCTACTTCGACCCTTCCACGCTCAACAAGGCGGTTTACAAGACCTATAGCAAGGGCTCATCCACCTATAATGGACTGACGCTTTCGTATGACGAAACGGATGGGTCTTCATTCTATCTATACAGACAAAAATCTATTACTGTAACTCCCAACGATCGACCCAGTACGATTATATTTGGCTGGCAGATAGATATGCCTTACCGTTACGACGCTCCTTGCAATGTAGATGCAACCACCGACATGTGGAAAAAACAAATATTATTGACATGGCAAGCATCTGGTGGTCGTTGTTATGCAAATGGCACATGGAGCATCTATCGTTACCCTGACGGGCACCCAGAGGACAAAACGAAAGTAGCAAGCGAAATACCGTATAATACACGAAAATACACGGACGATGTGCCTGATTACGAACAAAAATACGTCTATCAGATTTATTTCGTACCTGCCAATTCGCCTTCAGGCAAACTGCTGTCAAGACAAATGGAAAGCACTACGCAGGCTGTGCAGCGCTCGTTCCCGATCAACATCACCGACGTGGTGTCTGACAAGAAATCGATCACGGTGAAATGGCAATGCCCCGAGTTCAAGGGCAACGAGAGCTATGCCTTCAAATTACTACGCACCGAGAGCAAGAACGGACAGCCGGGCGACAACTGGACGGAGGTGGCAACCGTCAACGTCACCGACAAGGGAAAGACGCAATACGAATATACCGACACGCGCGACCTGAAGCTCTGCCCCACCTATATATATAAGGTGCAGACCACGATGCTCGAGAACAAGCTCTTCTCAAGCACCAACATTCTGGAGGGCCGCATCACGGGCAACTCGCAGGTTACGGCGGTCAACGCCACCAAGGGCGACTACAACGGACTGGTAAAGGTGGCATGGGAAGCCGACCAGGTAGGAGCCGACGTGACACGCTACGAGGTGGCACGCCGCGTGAAGGGTACCGACACATGGGCTACCATCTACAAGACCAGCGGCACCGCCTCGTCTTATTACTATGAGGACCAGACGGCGCTGCCCGGACAATATTACGACTACAAGGTGGTGAGCATCACCACGTGCGACGGCAGCGACACACGCCTTGAGAAGAGCGACGACGGATTCAGTCGCGCCACCGGCATCGTATCGGGCCGCATCACCTACGGCCCCGGAACAGCCGTGACAGGCACCCGCGTGGCATTGGTACGTGGCGACGGCACACAGCAGCAGGGCGGACAGTTCTATGCCCTCCGCGTGTCGGGAGCCGGCGATGGCGTGTTCTTTAGCAAGGACAGCGAGACGCTCAACAAGTATTTCGCCTCAAAGCCCTACACCCTGCAGATGATGATTCGCCCCGACGATTCGCAGACGGGCTCCACACCAACCATCCTCGACCTCGGCGGCAAGTTGCAGCTGACGCTCGGTGCGGCAGATGCCGGTGGCAAGGGCTATCCGCTCACACTCAAGAGCGCATCCGCTTCGGCGCCTACGGGCATCTGGCTGAAGCCTAACGCCTTCACGTCGCTCACCCTCGCCGTTGATGCAGCGGGCGCAGCCACCGTGACGGCCGTCAACGCAGACGATTCTGTTACCGTTGTGCCACTTGCCGACAAGCTCAACGCCAAGGTGCAGTTTGCCGATGCCGACAACACTGGATTGTGTCTCGGCGGCAGCTACCAGTCGTCGGCAGACCGTGCCTTCACGGGCTACATCGACGAGATGCGCGTGTTCAGCGACAAGGCTCTCACTAAAGACGAAATTCTCGCCAACTACAACCACACCCTTTGCGGAACGGAAGACGCCCTCGTGGCCTACTGGCCCGTCGACGAAGGCTTCAGCGGACAGACCACCGCCTACGACTACTCGAAGACGAGTGGCGTAGCAAACGGCAACCACGCACGCCTCGGCGCCGGCACATTGCCCACGGGCAGCATCATCCCCACATCGCAACAGCTCGGACTCTTTGCCCTGACCGACACACAAGGCAACTTCGTCATCCGTGGCGTACCGTTCACGGGCGAAGGCACCAACTATATGGTCATCCCCGCCTTGGGTGTACACGAATTCTCGCCCACCTATTCCACACGCTACGTCAGCGCCTCGTCGCTCGTGCATAGCGGAGTAGACTTCACCGACGTATCGTCGTTCCCCGTATCGGGCACCGTCTTCTACGAGGGCACCGATTATCCCGTGGAGGGATGCACGTTCTATGTTGACGGTACGATATGCAGCCGCGACGGCGAACTCATACAGTCGGCAGAGGACGGCACATTCACTATCAGCGTGCCCATCGGCGACCACTTCATCCAGGTGAAGAAGGACGGCCATGTGTTTGCATCAGCCGGACGCTATCCAGCCGACCCGAACGGAGCCGGCGTGAAGATCACGTTCGACCGCGAGATAAAGAACATGGAGTTCATCGACCAGACGCTCGTCAACTTCACGGGTCGCGTGGTAGGTGGAAGCATTGAGGGCGAGAAGCCTGTTGGATTCGGCGCAAGCCATAACAACATCGGCATCACCGAACTCGTTCTCAGCCCCACCAACGACCGCTATCGCCTCAACGTGGTGAAGAAGGTGAGCGGCACGTCGTATAGCTACGAAACCAACACCGCCAAGGCTACCGTAGAGTCAGCCACCAGCACCATTGCCAGCCATTCATGGCGCGGCGCAGGCGATGCCGCCAAGAAGATTTTCATACGCACCGACTCGCTCACGGGTGAGTTCTCTGCCATGGTTCCCCCACTTATGTATAATGTGGAGAGCATGAAGGTCGTGGCAACCGGCCTGAGCGTTGGCGACGCAACCACCGTCGACGCCACCAATCCGCTCATGCAGTTGACCGACACTTTGACCAACGAGAATGGAGCGTGTCAAGAGTATGCCTACAACTGCAAGCTTCGTCAGACCTATCATAGCGCACCCTCGTTCACCGTCACCCAGCGTGGCCACGACGACGGAGCCTTCGGACTGTCGAAGTATGAGATTGAGGATGCCAGCGGCAAGCTCGCCATCGACGATATCTACACCATCGACACCAACGGCAAGGTGACCTACAACTATGGTGGTGCCATCTTCGAAAGCGAAGAGAACTACACCTTCGACCTCAAGGGCTTCGAGGAGTATGTCAACCACGACGTGAAGAACCAGCCCGTGGCATCGCGCGTGCCGCTCAGCGGCAATGTGGTGACTATCAACAACGCCCTCTCAGCCTCGCAATCTGTATATCTTGAGAACAACACGGCTGGCAAACCTGCCGGTTCGCTGGTGGAATTGGAGAGCAATCAGTTGCAACTCGACAGTCTCGGTTGCGCCGTGTACACATGGAAGGCAGGTCTGCCCAACATCACCGCGCCCTACTCGCGCACCCTCTCCATCAGCTATGACATCGATGACCGCACCTACAACTGGGACGGCAGTGGCATGAACGGCATCATTCTCGGTTCGCTGCCCACGGGCAACAACTTCGTGACGAGCGGTCCCGACGTTGTGGAGATGATTCTGCGCGACCCTCCCGGAACCGGCTCAAGCGCTGAATGGACCAGCGGCACCATCACTTCGAAATCAACGAGCCATGGTGGCGTATGGAGCTCGGAGGAAGAAGGGGCGGTAACGGGCAAGTTCGGATTCGACATCACATCGCTCACCGGAGGCATAGGCATAGGCAAGATAGATGAAATTAAAAACACCTACGACGCCACATTGGGGCTGAATGTCTCCACCCAGGGAGAGAATGCCTCCACATGGAGCCGCACAGTTACTGCCACACGCACCATATCCACATCGTCCGCACCCGAATATGTGGGTGCCAATGGCGACGTGTTTATCGGTTCGGCAACCAACCTCATCTACGGACTGGCACGCGACATCAACTTCCGCCGACAAGGAACGAGCGACAAGGCGACATTGGAACTGAAGGATATCATCACCACGGGACTCAACTTCAAGACCATGTTCAACTACACGGCAAACTATGTGGAGAACGTTTTGCTGCCCAACCTGCGCTCCATGCGCAACAGTCTGCTACAGACCGTTGCCAGTACCCAAGGATTCAGCAACACCACGGGACATACCGTCTACCTCACCACGCTTGCCGCCGATGACCCACGCTTCGGAAGTTCAAACAACGACAAGAAGGTGTGGGGCTCGAAAGCCACGAAGTACGTTTCGTCAGACGGACCGTCATACACCATGGTAGTGCCTGACGACAACCACTGTTACAGCGACTCGGTGGAATGGTGCAACAACCAAATACGAATATGGGAGAACACCCTTGCCGCAAACGAGAAAGAGAAGGTGCTCGCCTACGAGAATCGTGAGAAGTACATCGACCAGAACTTCTCGTTTGACTCGGGCAGCAGCATCAACATGAGCACGCAAGTAGAGGAAAGCCACGGAAGCACGCTCGACTGGTCCCTGACTGCCATCGTAACTCTTGACAGGCGATGGATTATGACCGTTAACACATTGGGCGTCGAGACCTATATTGCCACACATACCGGCGGCGGAACGCACAACACGTCAGAGAGCAGCACCACCAAGCTGTCATCATTCAGCTACACCCTCGCTGAGGAAGGCGACGACGATGCTCTGACAGTGGACGTATATAAGTATGGCGCTTATTCGCCCATCTTCCGCACACGCGGCGGACAGACCTCTGGTCCGTACGAAGGCGAGGTGAAGACCAAGTATTATCGTCCGGGTACCACCATCATGGAGGCAACCATGCAGATTGAGGTGCCGCAGATTACGGTGGATGTACCTACGGTAAGCAATGTGCCTACGGGCAGTGCCGCCAACTACACGCTGCGCCTCACCAACGCCTCAGAGATTGACGAGGACGTTTACTACAAACTCCTGATGATCGACGAGAGCAATCCCGACGGTGCCAAGATCACCATCGACGGCATGCCGCTAACCGACAACCGCATCATCAAGATTCCGGCTGGCGAGACAGTCACCAAGGCCATGCAGCTCTGGCAGACCAACACCAGCGTGCTCGACTACAAGAACATCGGCATCGTGCTCGCCTCGCAGTCGCAGTACGACCCGACAAGCACATGGGACCAGATAGCTGACACCGTATACGTATCGGCGCAGTTCGTGCCTTCATCATCGGCAGTGACGATGAAGCTCGACCGCACTACGCTCAACTCGCAGACCGGCGACGACCTGAACATCTCGTTCAGCCAGTTTGACCGCGACTACCACAACCTCAAGGCGTTCCGCATACAGTATCGCAAGCAGGGCGACACCGACTGGACGCTGGTTCGCGAATACGTAATCAACGAGGCTGACAAGACCCAGAACAACGAGTTGCTGCCCAGCACAGCCACCGTGTCGTACAAGTTGCCTATGCACAACTTCAGCGACGGCGACTACACCTTCCGCATTCTCTCCGTCAGCGCGTACGGCAATGAGGAAGTGTACAACACCAGTGAGGAGATAACCCTCGTGAAGGACATGCAGCGCCCGCAACCGCTCGGCATGCCTACGCCTACCAACGGCATCCTATCGCCAGGCGACGACGTGAGCATCGAGTTCAACGAGCCTTTCCTCAAGGGCGAACTCACGAAGACTGCCAACTTCATCGTCACCGGTGTGCTCAACGGAGCAGAGGTGTCGCACGCCACAGCTCTCGGCATGACCGGCACAGCCAACACCGCCGCTACCGAGGCCGACATCAATCTGGCAGGCAAGAGCTTTGCCATCGACGCTTGGGTGAACCTCAAGGGCGCAGGCACATTGCTCTCACACGGTAAGGGACAGCAGAAGCTCGTAGTAGGCGTGGACAACAACCGCCACCTCCAGGTGAAGATCGGCAGCAACGCCTATACGTCGAAGGCTGAGATGCCAACCGACAAGTGGGCATACCTCACGATGAACTATGCCGTTACAGCCAACGGCAATACGCTGAAGGCAGCCGTGGCAGAAGACGCCACCACCACCGATCTCTTTACCGATGAGGCAGTAGCTGCCTACGAAGGCAACGGACCGCTCGCCATCGGACAACGCTTGACGGGAGCCATCCACGAACTCACGCTTTGGGATGAGGCTCACGACATGACAGCAGCGCTGATGGAGAAGAGCAAGACCAAGAATCCCGCCACACGCCACTTGATCGGCTACTGGAAGATGGACGAGGGCGAAGGCACCGTCGTTACCGACTATGCACGCAACCGACACCTGCGCATGACTGGCGAGAACTGGTATCTCAACAACGAGAACAAGGCAATCGCGCTCGACGGCACGTCTCATCTCGACATTCCTACCGCCGACGTATCGCCGCTCGCCGCCGACAACTGCGCCATCGAACTGTGGATGCGCGCCGACAAGCAGAAGGGCGAAACCCAACTGCTGCAGGCAGGCGAGGTGGAACTGTGGATGAACACCGACGGTGTGTTGCAACTCACATCGGCTGGCAACACCTTTGCAGCCGGTACAAGTTCGCTGCACGATAAGGCTTGGCACCACGTGGCACTCAACATCCTTCGCAACGGCAATGCTGCCGTGTATGTGGACGGTGAGCGCACTATGGCAACAAGCGTGACTGGCATCGGAACAACGGCAAGCGACCGCATAATCGTGGGAGCACGCCGAACGCTTACCGAGGACGGAGCGTATAAGTACGACCGACAGCTCGTGGCTGGCATCGACGAGATACGTCTATGGAACGCCACTCTCACTGCCGACATTCTGAAGTCGCGCCGCAAGATGCGCCTCACGGGTAAGGAGCAAGGTCTCGTGGCATACTATCCGTTTGAGAAGAAGACGCTCGACGCCTATAATCAGGTGGTGACCGTGGGCAGCGACGACGACCTGTTGCGACCCGACCACAAGGCTGTTTATGCCGGCGCACTCGCCTTCACCGATGAGGCTCCTGCCCTGAGAGAGAAGAAGACTGAGACCAACGTCGACTACTCGTTCACGGCAAGCGACAACAAGATTGTCATCACCCTCAACGAGACGCCCGCCTCCATGGCCGCCTGCACGATCCACTTCACCGTTCGCGACCTGCGCGACGCCAACGGCAACCTCTCGCTGCCGGTATGCTGGAGCGCTTATGTCAACAACAATGAGTTGGCGTGGAACGAGAACACCATGAAGACGACGAAGCGGGTAGGCGAGAGCCACACCTTCGAGGCTACATTCGCCAACAAGAGCGGCAAGCAGCAGATGTGGACCCTCAGCGGACTGCCGTCGTGGCTCAAGGCAAGCGCGGACTATGGCACAATCGATCCGCTTACCTCTACGACGATCGCTTTCGAGGTTACGGAGGCCACGCCTGTGGGCAAGTATGAGGAGACGGTGTATCTCACCGGCAACGACGGCATAGCCACACCGCTCACGCTCGCCATCACCGTCGAGGGCGACAAGCCTGACTGGACAGTAGACAAGGGTAAGTACGAGAGTACGATGAGCATCATCGGAACACTCTCCATCCTCGGCAAACCGAGCTATGATGCCGACGACATCGTAGGCGTATTCGTTGACGACGAATGCCGCGGTGTAGCACATCCTGCATACAACGCACGCTATGACAACAGTTTCGTGCTGCTCGATGTGTATGGCAATACCGACGACGCTGGCACGCCGCTCACCTTCAAGGCTTACGACGCCAGCACGGGCATCATGTATCCTGTTACCACCACGTCGCAATCTGTGGCCTTCAGCGCTAATGTGCTCGTGGGCAAGTATGCCGATCCGCTGCGCATTGAGGCGGCCGACAAGATCGAACAGGCCACCATGCTTGGCGCAGGGTGGAACTGGATGTCGTTCTACGCCAAGGCCGACGACATGGATGTCAGGAGCGTGTTTGCCGATGTGGCCGACGGTGTGCAGACGGTCAAGACGCAGAGCGTGTTTGTCAATTGCGACAATGGTACGTGGTATGGCAAGAACTTCGACGTCGATAACCGGTCGATGTATAAGGTTCGAATGACCAATGCCCGCATGCTCAAGCTCATTGGCAGTAGTGGAACACAGGTCGACCGCACCATCACCCTTGTGCCGGGTTGGAACTGGATAGCCTACAACAACACGCAGACCGCATCGGTGGCCGACGCCCTGGCAGGCATGGATCCGCAAGACGGCGACATGATAAAGGGACAGTATGGATTTGCCTTGTTCGACGGCTACGAGTGGACTGGTTCGCTCAAGGCGCTCGTTCCCGGACAGGGTTACATGTTGCAGAGCGCAAGTGCGGGCACAAGGACGTTTACCTATCCCGCTTCCCTGGCGCCTTACGCTCCACAGAGGGCTGCGGCGCGCCTGCTGCACAACTTCTCGCCCATCGACCACCACAAGTATCCGAGCAACATGACCATCACGGCTCGTGTTACGTTCAACGATGAGGTGCAGCAAGGAGCCGAGGTCGGAGTGTTCGCAGGCGACGAGTGTCGCACGGCGGAGATTACCGATGCTGACGGCTACGCTTACTTCACCGTTCCGGGCGAGGGCAAGTGCAACCTGAGGTTCCTTATGGTCAAGAACGGCGACGTATGGCTTGCGGATGCAACGGTCGACTTCACCGAGGACGCCATCTGCGGATCTTACAAGCAGCCGCTTGAGCTGACCTTCGGAAAGACCACCTATGTGGACGGCATAGCTATCGACGCCGACGACAACACCCGTTGGTTCGACGTTCATGGCAGGATGCTCAATGGTAAGCCCACCGCTCCCGGTGTGTATCTGCGCAGCACCTACGACCCCAGCACCGGCCTGACCACTACCCGCAAGGTCGTGGTGAGATAAGATGCCTACACCACCTCCTATAATTACCCTAACAAAAAAGCCGTAGCGGAACTCTTTCGCTACGGCTTTTTGTTTTGTATTAACTGTTTATCTTCTTCTGCCCATCGTTGTCGATTTGCCATTCTTCGCCTTTGCGTCGATTCTGTATCTGAAGCTCAGATTCAGATAGTGGTGTATATAGTTTGTGGAGTATTCCTGACGTTGGAAGGCTGAGTATTCACTTTCGTACCAGATGTCCTTGTTGAAGATGTCGTCGGCAAACAGACGCAGCATACATTTGTTCTTGCAGAAGCTCCAGCTGACGGACGCCATCGACTTGAGCTTGTGTCCGTTCATCGCCGATGTGGCGTAGCCCGAACGATAGTCATCAGACAACTGCACGAACACCTCGAACGGAGCGAGATGCAGGTTGGCGCTTATGCCCACGCTGTTGAAGAGCGGCGTGGTGTTGTACGAAGCATCGTCGTAGCGGTAGCGGTTGCTCTCCAGGCGGTCGAAGAGCGTGAGCTGCAACTTCTCGGTCTCGTACGAGAACTCGAAGTCGTTGTTTATGCCCAGTCGCTTCTGCTTGTTCAGTTCGGGCTGAGCGTCGGCAGCGTTGTTGTCGACGATGGTGAGGAAACCATACGACTTAGCCGTCTCCAGCGCGAACTTGTTCATCAGTCGGAAGTAGAAGCCGATGCCATGGTCGTAGTTGAATGCGAACTTCCACATGTCGCCGCCCTTCACGTTCATCGGTTTCGACGTGTAGACGCCGGTAGCCGAGTTGTAGCTGTAGAGCGTAGCTTGGGGGTTGATGTCCTTGTTGTACGAAGCGGTAAAGCCCAGCACAATCTGCTTGCGCAGCCACATGCGGTGGTAGTTGTACGTAGTGGTATGACTGTGCGAGTTGCGCAGCAGCGGATTGCCCATGTATATATGCAGCGGGTCGATGGTGTTGCGGTAGCCGAGCGTGCTCACGAGGTCGGGCACGGTGGTGTTGTATGCGAAGGCGATGTCCATGTTGCGCACGCGGCTCATCTTCCACTTCAGGAAGATAGACGGCTCGTACGTGTTGCTTGTGCGCACGGCTGTGGTGTCCAGCGGTCCGTAGTGGTAGTTGGCCTTCTCGCGACTGTAGTTCCATTTGAACTTCGGCATTATCATCAGCGCCTTCACCGGCGTGATGGTCGACTTCACGGTCAGCTCGTTCGTCCATTTGTGCGTCAGTCTGCGCGTTGTGTTCGCCGGGTCAGCCGTTGTTGGCGTGCCGTTAGCTACGTTCTGCTCGTCGGTGTCGCTGAAGAAATTGCGTGCGATGCGTGAGCGGTTTAATCTCACGTTGTCGAATATGTTGAAGTACACCTTCTTGCCGAGCCAGTAGTCGAACGAAGCGCCTAACTGCGTCTCCAGTTCGTGCGCGCTGCGGTCGTAGAACTGCCATAGCGTCTCGTTGTGCTGTTCGCGCAGATACTCCACGTCGCGGTTGGTGTGTGTGTCCTCGTTCGTTCCGCTCAGGTTGGTGAAGCCCTGCAGCGCAAACGAGCCTTTCTTACCGATGAAGTGCTTCCATATGTACGAGATGTTGAGTCCGCGTTGCTGCTGTTCGGTCGACTCGTACTCGCTGTCGCGTGTGATGAGTCGGTCGTAGAGCGCGTCGCCGGGCTTTGCGTCGAGCGCCTCCTTCAGCGAGTGGTAGGCAAACTGGTCGGGCTGATAGCCGTACGAAGCCGACTTCTCCTCGTACGATTTGCGAGCCTTCTCGTACGTGGCTTTCACATTTACGTCGATGGTGTTGGCAGAGTCGGTGTAGGCGAAGAGCTTAGCCTCCAGCTGCGGCTTGAGGTTGTGCTTGTAGCGGTAGGCGTCCTTCACGCCGAACGTGTGCTCCTGGTTCGGGAAGAACGTCTCGGTCGATGCCTTTCCGCTGTTCCATCCGTCGCTGTGTCCCATGTTTGCGCTAATGTTGAAGCGGTTGCTTGTGTATTGCTGCGTGCCCTTTGTCTGCCAGTTGTGCTGATAGTTGTACGAGCCGTACTGGCTCTTGCCGTCGCCGTCGATGTTGCGGTTCATTGTAGAGCCAATCGTTTTGTCTATGTAGCGGTTGGCGTTGTTCGCCTGCGCGTAAATCATGTGCGGGTCGTGGTCGCTCAGTCGGCTTGCGGTGAGAGCCCCGCTGTAGCGTTTCTTGGTCTGGTATTGTGCGTCGATGTCGCCGTACCACTTGTCGAGGAAGCCCGGCTTCACCTGGATGTCGAGCACATGGTCCTCCTCGCCCTCGTCGTTGCCCGTGTGGCGTGCCAGCTCCGACTTGCGGTCGTACACCTTCAGCTTGTCAGCCACGTCAGCCGGCAGCTGCCCTAAGATCTGGTCGCCACTGAATATGTCCTTGCCGTTCATCATCAGGCGTATGGGCTTGTCGTTCCAGTATAGCTTGCCGTCGCGACGCTGCACGCCCGGCAGTTTCTTGATAAGCTCGTCGAGGCGTGCGCCCTCCTTCAGCTTGAACGCCTCGGGGTTGAACACGATGGTGTCGCCACGCATCGTGATGCGCGGCACCTTCGCCTTCACCTCTACCTCCTGCAGCATGAGCGCCGTGGGCTGCAGACGGATGGTGCCAAGGTCGGTGGTGTCTTTCACCTCAGATCCGTACGCATAGTCCACCTTGCGCGAGTTCTTGTAGCCGATCATGCTGAACGTGAACATGATGCGTCCCTCCCATTCGGAGTCGAGCGTGAAGCAGCCCGTGCTGTCGGTCTCCGTCGAGTTCTGCATCGACCATCCCGGCTCTGGGTTTATCTCGCTGCGCACCGTTGCTCCGATGAGAATTTCGCCCGTCTCGGCGTTCACAATCTTTCCCTTGAACGTGTCGGCAGTACATACGGCGGTCTGCATGAGGCAGAGCAGCATGGCGACAAAAAGTTTCTTAATTACATTTTCCATAAGCTGGATGTTTTGGGTTTTGTTCGTACAAGTATCTTTATCCTTAATTCCGCAACACTATAATTTAACTTTATTTATAAGTTCCTGAGCAACAAA